>Ga0256824_10000434_pt1 | contig 15975 bp, 19 predicted proteins | sample CV67metaG_FD_191570 | JGI IMG/M metagenome (GOLD analysis project Ga0256824, IMG submission 191570) | Hydrothermal vent microbial communities from East Pacific Rise, Pacific Ocean - CV67 | ecosystem: Environmental > Aquatic > Marine > Hydrothermal vents | place: Pacific Ocean: East Pacific Rise...
GTGAAAACTCAGGACAGGCGACTTATCCATCACAGGCTAACGCCCATGATACAAACCCTTCGGTAATAAACTCAGGACAGGCGACTTATCCATCACAGGCTAACGCCCATGATACAAACGTCATCAATCTGATCATAACCAGAAAGCCATTCTTTAAATGCTTCTTTTAATTTTTGTTTTTGTTGTTCAATTGGAAATTTTGAAACTACGATTAACAAATCTTTAAAGTTCTTTTTCATAAACTTTTTACCTTTAGTTCCACCAAATTGATCTGCAAAACCATCTGTAGATAAATAAAGCGTATCGCCTTTTTGTAATTGTATTAAATGGGTTTTAAATTCAGTAAATTTTTCATAATTTCCAATCGGTTGTCTTGTTGATTTATATTCTATTAGTTCTCCATTTCTTACAATCCATAATGGGTTATTGGCACCTGAATACCTCAACTCCATTTTCTCATAATTAATGGCACATAAAGCTATATCCATTCCATCTCTTACCAATTCTTCAGTTTTATCAAATTGACTTTGAACAATTTTTGTTGTTTCGTCTAATATAACTCCTGGTATTACAACTTGATTTTTTTTAACAGCTGTATTTAAAGCATTATTACAGACAACACTCACTAATGCACCAGGTACGCCATGCCCTGTGCAATCTGCTACAGCAAATAGAATTGTATCATCAATTTTTTTTGTCCAATAAAAATCTCCAGCTACTATGTCTTTTGGCATATAAAGAATAAAAGAACTACGCAAGTTTGATTTAATCAATTTTGAAGATGGTAAAATTGCATTTTGAATACGTTTAGCATAATTAATACTATCTGTGATTTCTTTATTTTTTATATTTAAAACTTTTCTTGATTCAGTTATTTCTAATAAATGCTTTTTTCTTTGTTTTGCATTTTTCCAAAAAATTAATACTGTAGATAATAAACTTAGCAAAATGACACCGAATGCAATCCTTAAATTCTTTTCTTTATTTCTAATTTTTTCTTGAAATAATAAATCTCTTTTTTGTCCTTCAATTATAGAAACTTGTAAATTCTGCTCTGCCTTTAATTCATTTATTTCTGCTTTATTTTTTTCATTTTCAAATTTAGCTTCAATTTCAGCTGTTAAGTTTAGCTTTGATTTTTTTATTAAACTATCATTTAACAAATGATAATCTTGTAAATACTGGAATGCATTTTTATAATCCTTAAGCTTACCGTATATAAATGATATATTCTGCAAAGAAGCTAACTGACCATATTTATCATTTATAGCTTCTTTAATCTTTTGACTTTTTTTGAAATATTTAAGTGCTAATTGATAATTACCTTTGTCTTCATAAACATTTCCAATATTGTTATAATTGTAAGACAACCATTTTTTATTACCACTTTTAATATTCATATTTTCAGCCAAAAAGAAATATTCTAAACTTTTATTTAATTCTTTTTTCTTTCGGTACACATTACCAATATTATTATAATTCCCTGCCAATCCACGGTCCCAACCTATCACTTTAGATAATTCAATACTTTTATTATAATTAACCATTGCTGTATCGAACATCAATTGATCTTTATAATTATTACCTAACGACATATAGCAACTTGCTTCCTTTTGATAATCCTTTAAATTTACCGCTAATACTTTTGCTTTTAAAAGGTATTTTAAGGAAAGTGGTAAATCTTTTGACTTGATATAATTTACACCTATCCTCCTATAAGCCTTAAATAATAAGGTATCATCAGGGATGTTATCTGCAACACCAACGGCTTTAAAATGGTAATCCATAGTTATATCAAGTCCACCAATATTAATTTGAAGATCACCTTCTTTCATTAAATAATAAAAATATTCTTTTTGTGTTGAATAATTGGGATATTTTAATAATTCAACTAATACATAATGTTTAGCCATTTTTGACTTAAGAGAGTCTGCTAAGTATAATTTATATTTAAGATTCTGAACAATCACGGAATCACTTATCTCTTCAGTATTAAGCATTAAAAGTCTTTCATCTATAGCTTTAAATATAGAATCAGAACTTGTATTTTTTAATGAAATTTTAAATTCCTCTAAAGATAGATTTTGAGCAATACTAGAGTAAGTAAATGAGAAAAAAAATAAATAAACACCTATAATTCTCATCATTTAATGAAATTTACTTAACTAATTTAATTATTGATTCTATACCGTTAACATTTACAACTGAAATATAATATCCTTTTGGTAAATCAGATACATTAACTTTTGATTGATTTGAAATAAGCATCAATTCACCTAAAACATTATAAATACTTACATTTTTAAAATCTTTCACTTCAAAATTTAATTCATTAATAAAAGGGTTTGGAAATACATTAATATTTAACGAATTTTCGATTGTAGATGCTGGATCATCTGCTGTCAATTTAATGTTGTCAAGTTGTAAAACATAACCATTTGTTGTATTATTTTTAAAAGCAATGTAAACATCTTGATTTGCAAAACCATATTCAGCTAAATTCACTGTATAAGTTGTCCAATAAGGAGATTCTGCTGAAACGGTTTTTAAAACGTTAGTAAAACTACCTTCTAAACCATCCGTTGTTGACACCAACACTTCATATCCGTCAGGAAAAGAACCGTCTAATGACTTAGCATCCCAACTTAGTAGATTTCCAAAAGTCAATAAACTTAATTGTGGTGTTATTAAAAAATCTGCAGATGTTGCTAAAACATCTTCATCTCCATTGGAATCGACATAATATGATGTACTAGCTACACAAGTATCAAAAACGGAAGTATACTTAATCCAAGCATCTGTAAACTGCGCTAAACCTTCAGTATTATTATCTGCATTTATTACAGACCAATTTGCAGGGATTCCTGATGTAAATTTTTCATCTAACAGGACAACTTGTGAGATTGATGAAAATCCAATTGAGATAGCAATGGCAGTAAGTATTTTTTTCATGTGTAATTATGATTTTATTGCGAAAATAGTCAATAATTAATAACCTACGAAAATATTAACAAACTTTATAAGGTTCAATAATTTATTATTTATCTGAAAGCACAAAAACATCTTCTGTTTTTCTTTTGAAAAAATAATTTTCTCTTGCAAACTTCTCTAAAGATTTAACATTCTCTATTTCACTTAGAGCTATTTTAAGAGATTCTATTTTACTCTTCTTTTGCGAAATTTCCATTTTTAAACCTTGAACTCTATCTTTTCTTTTATTCAAAGAAGCCAAATCGGTATTATGTAATAAAAGTATGTAAAACAACACAATAATTGTTGAAACAAAATATTTATTTTTAGCTATCTTATAAATTTTTTTCACTTTACAAATTTAACACAAAATATATGTTCTTAAAAAACTCATTGATATAATTATTAACAGCTATTAGTTACTTAACCTAATCAATTATTTTATAAAGTGATTTTGCTTTGGTCCTATTATAACGATTAAAATGCCACCATTCTGTTTGTATATTATAGAACCCTCCATGTTTCATTACTTTTCTTAGTAGTTTTCTATTTTCAACTTGTTGCTTGGTTAACTCACCACTTTTTAAAAATCTCCCTTCATGTCTTGGATAAGCAATTTTTCTTATATCATCATAACCAGCTCCCATATCTAAAGTATCTCCATTTAATTTGGCTATTGTCAAATCAATAGCACACCCAAAATTATGAATTGATCCATTTTTAGGATTAGATACAAACTTTGTTTTTTCATGTATTGGTAAGTCTAAAACGTCCCACATTTTTTGTTGTACACTTCTTGGTCTAACGCCATCATAAGCTAAAAGAACTAAAGTAGAATCTATAGTTTTTAGATATGAGTTACATTTTTTTAAATCTTCTGCAATTTTCTTTTGTAAATATACTTTTTCTAAATCTCCATAAACATCTTCATTCATAAAGTTATTGGTTGTAGAGTATCTAACATCAATTAATAAAGTTGAATCTATACTTTGAATATCTACTAAACCATGATCTATTAACACCTGTTCTAATTTACCAACACAAACCACCTCAACCGTTGTAATTTCCTTAATCGTAATTAAACTATCATTAGTCGAATTAATATTAATATCGCTTTCTTTTTGCTTACCTTTTTCGTCTGTATTGGTACATGAATTAATAAACAACACACACACACACATTATACAATTTACAACTACCTCTTTATGAATACTCAACATACACTTATAATGTTAAAACCAAATAATTTTGGTTATAATTTAGAAACCAAAAATACGAACTCATTTCAAAATAACATACAAGAATCTGAAGAAATTATTCATGAAAAAGCTTTAGCTGAATTTAATTCAATGGTGACTATTCTTCAAGAAAATAAACTTGATGTTACTATTTTTAATGATAAAACTGAAAAATTACCAGATTCAATATTTATGAATAACTGGATTTCAATTTTTCCTGATGGAAAATTAATAACCTATCCTATTTCATCAACGATAAGAAGAAAAGAGAAAAGAAGTGACTTAGTCAACATTATTATTGAAAACTTTGACATTACTGAATACATTGATTTATCTGACTATGAGAATAATAATCAATATTTAGAAGGTACGGGTTCAGTTGTTTTTGATTATGAAAATAAAATTGCTTACGCTTGTTTATCATCAAGAACAAACGAAACAGTTTTTAATGACTTATGTAAAAAAATTGGTTACAAAGGATTTGTATTTAATGCTGAAAATCTTAAGGGAGAAACAATTTATCATACAAACGTAATGATGAGTATTACAAGAAATTTTGTTATCATATGTTTAGAATCAATCAGCGACCCGTTAGAAAGAAGTATTATTAAATCCTCATTAAAACAGTCTGGTAAAGAAATTATTGAAATAAACTTTAGTCAATTAAACAATTTTTCAGCAATATCATTAGAGGTATTAAACAAGAATAATCAATCCTTATTTATAGTAAGCCATACTGCTGAATCAAGTTTTACAGAAGCTCAAAAAAATATTATTACAAAAAAAAGTAAAATTGTTACAGTTAACATTCCTATTATTGAAAGAGTTGGAGGAGGAAGTGCTAGATGTATGCTTACTGTTGTTAATTGCTAAATTAATACGATAAATAATATACTATCCCAACCTTATAATACAAACGACCTCCACCTGGAAACTGTGCCATTAAATTTTCAGGAACATATTGATCTTTTAACATATCATATTGAAACATAAATTGAGCGTAAGAACGATCTCCCATTGAATAAGCATACCCAACTCCTAACATCCATGCTTTGGCACCAACAGGATCGGCAGTTACACCTGAAAAACTTGTTTTATAGATATTAAAACTACTTTCAATAATAATTGGAAAATCTGGTTTAAAACGTAAAAACACTCCTGTCCCTCTCGAAAACAAAGCAACTTGACTATTTGTTTGGTATCTTATCATTGTGGAAATACCAGTTGATAAACTTGGAATAAATTCATATCCAATAAAAGGGGCAACATATATAAATGAAGTATTACTTATATAGGCATTAAAATCCCCTCCTACATAAATATTCTCTTTTATTGTTGACCAATTAAACTTAGAACTGTTCTTCTTATTAGAGTTTTCAACTTTATCCACATCATATTGCGAAATTGACAATAATGATATAAAAACCGATACTATTAATAGTGATATCTTTTTCATCATACCAAATTTAACAAAGTTTTTGAATCAATATTGTGTTTCCCTGTAAATTTAACAAACTTAAAGTCAATATTATTTTGGTTTATTTTCTTTAAATGACTTTCACCTTGCTCAATACTTAGGTATTCATCTTCATTACCTAAAATAAAATAATTTTCAGAATTTAAAAATTTATTTGAAAATTCTAAATCCATATCATCAGGAAAAACAGCAGCCCAAAGTAAAAATTTGTCTGCACTAAAACACCCTTTATTTTGCCAACGTGATGCTGTTGCTCCCCCTTGAGAAAAGCCTAAAAGAATTCGATTCTCAAAACTATATTCTTCTGAAATAGATTCCCATAGTGCATCTAAATAATTTACATAATCATCTATATCTATTTGTCTTTCCTCTTTTGTCATCCATGAAGCTCCTACTCTACCTGATGCTCCTTTTAAATAAAATCTATGTAAACCTTCTGGAGCAACTACAAAATAATCGTTTTCGTTTAAAGTATTAAATTTCTTAATGAAAAAATCTGCTAATTGTCCATAACCATGTAATACAAATAAAATTGTTTTGGCTGTTTTAGGATTACCAAATGTTACATATTTTGCTGTTTTTGATATTTTAATTGATTCTTTCATTTTTATATAAATAAAAAAGGCTGCACAAAATGCAGCCCAATTATTAATGCTATTTATTTATTATTTTTCGCAAACTGTTTTTAATTCAGTTGACATATAGTTAAATAAGTTAGTTAATGGTTTTACAACCATCATTTTTAAAAATGCATTTATTTCACCATCAAAATTTAAAAAAGCTTCTGTTTTATCTGTTCCTAATTCATTAAAAGTAACTTTTAACGTAAACGGAAAAGGTGTTTTCTCTCCACTTATAATATGTATTATATTTGGCTCTTCAACAGATTCTTTTACCAAAGGAATTATTGCTGCATTTTGAATTTTAAATGAACATTGATCAAAATCAGATTTCCAATCAGATATTTTATCTTGAGGTAATAACTGTTTAATATTATTGAAATCTTTCATAAAGTCAAATACAAATTGTACTGACTTATTAATTTCTACATGTGTACTTTCAATTTTTGTTGACATTATTTGTTCCAGTTTTCAGGGTTATTTTTCCAACTTGTTAAAGATTCAACATCTTCTGCTGTTATATAATTTTCAGCTACAGCTTGCTCTATTAATAAATCATAGTTAGACAATGTTATAAAATCGCAATCTGCATCTTTAAAGTTTTTAATCGCTAAATCAAATCCATACGTAAAAATTGCTGCTAAGCCTTTTATCTTAAGACCACCTTCTCTTAATGCATTGATAGCTTTAATACTTGATCCACCTGTTGAGATTAAATCTTCAATTACAACAACGTTTTGATCTTTTTCATAAGCACCTTCTATTTGATTTTGCATACCGTGAGCCTTAGCTGATGAACGTACATATATAAAAGGTAAGCCCATTTCTTCTGCTATTAATGCACCAATTGCAATACCACCTGTTGCTACGCCAGCAATCACATCTGGAGTTCCATACTTTTCTGTAATTGCCTTTACAAACGTTTGTCTAACATAGGTTCTAACCGCTGGATAAGATAATACTTTTCGATTATCACAGTATATTGGAGAGTTCCATCCACTTGACCATTGGAAAGGATTATTAGGTTGTAATTTTACAGCCTTGATTTGTAACAAAAATTCTGCTACCTTTAACGCCTTATCATTATTTAATATCATGGCACAAATGTATAAAGTATTTATCGAAAACAAAGCAGTTATATTCAAAATTAATCCAAATTTTAAACAGGACTATTTAACAAAAAAAGAAATTTGGAAAAACATCAACTGGTTATTAGGTTCAAGTATGGATGGAATTATTATTGAAATAAAAAATGATAAGAAATTTTGGAAAATTTTCAACGATCATAAATACATTGAAGCTGCTGGAGGGTTAGTTGAAAAAGATGATAACTATTTATTTATCAAACGAAACGGTAAATGGGATATTCCTAAAGGTAAAATTGAAAAAGGAGAGGGTATTAAAAAAGCTGCTGTTCGTGAAATAGAAGAGGAATGCGGCTTAACTAAGCCAAAAATCAAACAACATTTAGTTAACACATGGCATACTTATGAAATGAACGGAAAACTTTATTTAAAGCGTACATATTGGTTTTGGTTAAAAGAAGGAAAAAAACAAACCAAATTATCACCACAAGCTGAAGAAGGAATTACTAAAGTTAAATATTTACCTATTTCAAAATTTAAAAAAGTCAAAAAAAACACATATCAATCTATTATTGATGTGATTGATGCTTTAATAAAAATTAAATAACACTGAATTAACTTTAAAATTTAATCTAATTATTTTGGAGCATAAACCCACCCTTTTTGTTTAGTATCTCTTAGTATCTTTGATTTTGATTGACTTACACTTGCAACTGAGTTAAAGCATTGTATAGATACCATACTCATATTCCCATTTTTTGATGGAATTATTTTGGCGGGATATCCTTTAGCTTTCATTTTTACAACAAGTCCTACTGCATTGCTACTTTTACCAAAACTACCAATAATTAAATGGTATTTACAATTAGATTCAGCATTGCTATTCTTTTCTTCTATTTTTAATTTAGCCAATTGTTCTTTCTCTACTTTATTTTTTTCTTTTATTAATTTGGCTTTATTAGCTTCTTTAATTTTAGTTAATCTGTTAAATTCTATCTGATCTATATATTTTTGTTTTTCTGCTAATGCTAAAAACTCTTTTTCTTGTTGAATTTTTAAAGCTATTTTTTCTGTTTTTTGCTTTTCGTCATTGTACCTAACAATATCATTAAAACTATATTGAGGAATATGCTTTAATCTATCATTTGCATTTGAAACTAATAATTTTTCATCTTCCACTTCTTTTTCTAAATTTTGATCTTTAAAAATTTGAATAACCCCAGTATAACACGCCACCCATATTTCTGATGTTTCCCAATTTGCAGATATTCCAATTGGATGATGACCTGTTTTTTTTGTTTCTATAACTGTCATTGTTTCTACTTCAACCTTTTGAAAACTATCTTCAAAATAATTTACAACATAAATATATTTTTGATTAGCAGACAATACCATTGTTCTTGGTACAGATTTAACTTTACAAAATTGTCTTTCTTTTGTTTTTAAATTTAATTTTAATATTTTATTATCCGAATTAATTGTACAATATAAAAACTCATCATCTTTACCTAAAACTAAATGTCTTGGAGCTTTACCAACTGCTTTAATAATTGTTTTTTCAAACGTTTGTAAGTCCAATTCTACAATATCATAGCCTCCCATAATAGTTATGTACGCTTTCTTACCGTCTTTGGTGATGTCTACCCCTCTTGGATGTCTACCTATTTTTATTCTTTTAATTTCTTTTTCAGTTTTTAAGTCAATAATAGACACATCAGAACTTGACCAATTTGTAACTAACATTAAGTTTGACCTTTCATTTAATGCTAAATATTTAGGTACAGAACCTACTTTTATAACGTTTTCTATTTCATAAGTTAACGTATTTATTTTATAAACAAAACTGGGATCAAAAGAATCACTAGAACATGCGTCACAACCTTCATTTTTAAATTCTGAGCCTAACATACTATAATTTGATACCCATAAATATTTACCTCTATCGCTAAAACATGATTCTACAGGTGCTCCATAATAACTATCCTCTTTATATTCTGTAAAACCATAAGATTTTAAGTCAACCTTATCCTCTATTGTTTTTAATAAATCACCATTCGAATTATATAATGTTACAGTATGCCTATACATCATGTTTTGAGCTGAAAATATACCATTTCCATTATACACAATAGATTTTGGAGATATCGCTCCATGTATTTTCTTAATTAACTTTAAATTTTGAGCATAGATTTTTGTTCCTAATGGCATTATTAGAACCAAAAAAAATATAATATTTCTTAATTTAATCACTTGTGAAATACGCTTATAAGGATAAAAAAGTTTCAAAGTGTTGGTAAAAGTTTTAAAACATCAAAAAATTGACTACATTTGTCAAAATTAATTGAATTAATATGACAAAATTTAGAGATATATTAAAAAGTAAAAGAAAAGAGTTAAATTTAAACTTAGCTGAAATCTCTAATGCATTAACAATTGATAAAGCAATTATAAGTAAAATTGAAAATGGGCTTAGAATAGCTACCGTAAAACAAGTTACAACCTTTATTCAGTTCTATAAATTAGATGAGAAAGAGGTAATTTCAGCGTGGTTATCTGACAAAATTTTAGATACCATAAAAGAATACAGTACTGAATATAGTTTAGATGCTTTAAAAGTTGCAGAAGAAACCGTAAGATATGAATCAAAAAATATCGAATCAAAAATTGACAGTCAAGTAAATAACTTATTATTGGAAGTTGATGATTTAAAATCACAATGGGACAAATGTCGACCATTAGAGGGGATTGCTTTAGAAAAAATGAAAGAATATTTTTCAATTAACTATACGTTTGACTCTAATAAAATTGAGGGCAATACACTAACTATGCAAGAAACATACTTAGTAGTAAGAGAAGGCTTAACCATAAATGGAAAATCTATGATAGAGCATTTAGAAGCTGTAAACCATTTTGAGGCTATTGATTTCATAGAAGATATTGTAAAAAACAAAGACTATTTGAACGAAAGAGTTGTTAAACAAATTCATTATTTAATTTTAAAGTCTATTGACAAAATGAATGCAGGTGTGTACAGAAAAGTACCCGTAATGATTTCGGGAAGTTCACACGTGCCACCTCAGCCTTATATTATTGCAAAACAAATGGAAGAAGTATTTGAATTTTATGAATTAAATAAAAGCACACTTCATCCTATAATTTTAGCAGCAGATATGCATGAAAAAATTGTTACAATTCATCCTTTTATAGATGGAAATGGAAGAACAACTCGTTTAATAATGAATTTAGTATTATTAATGAACGGTTTTCCTATTGCCAATATTAAAGGAGATATTGAGTCGAGAACAAACTATTATGGTGCATTAGAAAAAGCTAACACCAATAAAGGTTCAACTGACTTTTATACTATTGTTGCAAATGCATCTATTGAGTCTTTAAAAGCTCATATAAATTTAGCAGGGTAAACAAAAATGCTCATTTGATTAATTCAAATGAGCATTTTTTTATCTAATTTTGTAAACTACAGTTTGTCCATCAACTCCACGTACAATTTAGTCATATTTTTTAAATCTTGTTTGTGTACAATCTCATCAACAGAATGTACATTATCTTCTGGTGCTCCAATAAAACACCAATCAAATGGTAAATCTGTAGATTGTAACATAGTTCCATCACTTCCTCCTGCACTTTCTACCTCTAATTGGTATTTAATCCCTGAATCTTTAGCAATTTCAATAATTCTATTCAAGTAAGAACGTCTTGGTACGCCTTTATCTCGCATAGAAATCGCAACACCTTCACCATGTTTTACACCATCAGTTACCCATGTAATATCAGAAATTAATGCTTGATTAATTTTAAACTTATCCCATAAAAAACGACCTAAAAAACCAACCGTTCCTCCACCATGTTCTTCATAAGTTGAAAATACAATTGCACCATTTTTTAATGTTTTTGCAACCTCTAACGCATTCCAAACCCCTAATCTATTGTCCATATACGGTGATTGAATAAAATCATCTGTTTCCCTAAAGTCAGGTTTATATGTTAAAATGGTTCCTCTTTCAATACTTCTTTCAAAAATGGCTTGAACATGTGAACTACCATCTTCTTCTTCAATAACCATTAATTCTGCTTCAATCTCACCTTTAGAATCTGAACCAACTAACAATGTACCATCAATTGTTCTTGGACCACCAATTTTGATTAAATCATTTTTATAACCAACTGTAAACCCAATTGTATCTATATGTGAAAAAATAGCTGTGGTTGGTTTATCGCCAAACACTAAAATAAAAGCATCTTGAAACCCTTTTCCCTGATATATTTTTGGTTCAACTGACCAAGTTGATTTTACTTTATCAATATGATTTAAGATAAATTTTTTAATCTCTACTTCATCACCACTTGCACCTCTAACGTCTACTAAATCTTTTAATAATTGCATTTATTCTGTTTTTAAATGTTTTAATTCAAATCCATGAAGACTTTCAAACTCTTCAATTAATTGTTTTGTATTTGATGTTCTAATTTTAAAAGTAACTGTTGCCAAATTACCTTCATAACCTTGCTCAATAATATTAACCTTGGCTTTTTTCAATAACCTCATAGCTACACCTGTAAGGGGGAATTCAAATTTTAAAATGTAATAATCTGAAATATATGCTTCAATTAAATTAGCTATTAACAAAGCTTCTTTTGATGCTGTTTTATATGCTCCTATCAAACCACCAACTCCTAAATTTGTACCACCATAATAACGTACCACTGCAATTAATATATTAGTAACATTAAAAGCTTGAATTTGACCAAAAATTGGTTTACCTGCTGAATTAGAAGGCTCACCATCATCTGAAAATCGTTCTACATATTTAGTTTCATCAACGCCAAAACGCCAAGCAAAACAAACGTGACAAGCATTATGATTGTCTTTCCACAATTGATTCAAGTGCACTTTAGCATCTAACTCATTATCACAAGGTATTGCATAGGCTAAAAATTTAGAGCCTTTTTCTTTATAAAACCCTTCTGTAGTTTTATGTATTGATAAATATGAGTCTTTTTTTGACATTCACTGCAAAAGTAATTATTTTATTTAATCAACAAACATTAGTTTTGATTGATTGCATTTCCTTTAAAAAAGAACTTGATCATAAACAAACATCTTTCACTCTATTTTTTTTAGTACTATTGTAGTAATAAATATAACTTAAAACAAATGAAATACTTTTTAATCATCTCTTTATTATCATTTTCAATTTCTTGTTCTCTAAAAAAAAGTCAAACAGAAAGCACAACAGTAAATCAAATAACAAAACTTGAGTTTAATACTGAATTAACCATTACAAAGTCTATTCCTTATTGCGGGGGGGCAAGACCAACTGAAGATATGTTAAACAGATTTGAATTTGTTACAACACATTTTATTCTAATTGATGAGAACAATATTAAAAAAGAAGTAAAATCAAATTCTAAAGGTATAATCAATTTACAACTCCCAAAAGGAAAATATCATTTAAAAGAAGTATCCAAAAATATGCCTTTTGAAAAATTCTATTCTTTTCAATCTAATGACAAAGAAAAGTATATTGAAGTTGGTAAACGAGATTGTTATAATAAATGGTGGAAAAAAAATGTAATCAACTTTGAAATTATCGAGCCTTCTAAATTACTAAAAGCTTCTGGTAAACTTTATTCTAATTGCTATACTAAAAACCCTTGTGATAGATATACTGGACCTCAACGTCCATAATAATTCCAAAAAAAAAGCCCTTTATAAAAATAAAGAGCTTTTTTTATATTCTATTTTAAACTTATAATTTTTTCACGTATTCTGTTAAGATTACAATTTGTTGAGCTTCTACTCTACCTTCAATTTGTCCTGCATTATCATACACTAAAGATATTCTACGAACTGCAGTTCCACGTTTAGCAGTAAATCCGCCACCTGACACTTTTAAATCTTTAATTAACACAACAGAATCTCCTGCCTCTAACACCACACCATTCACATCTCTATGAATAATTTTTTCAGACGGGTCTTCATCTTCACCAGTGGCTTTAGCCCATTTTAATGTATCTTCTTCTAAATACATCATATCTAATAAATCTTGAGTCCATCCTTCTGAACGTAATCGAGTTAACATTCTCCAAGCTAATACTTTCACTCCATCATTTTCATTCCACATGCTGTCATTTAAACAACGCCAATGATTTGCATCAGTATTATCTGGATTTTCTATTTGATCAGAACAAGTTGAACATAACAATGCTGAATCAAAATCAGTTTCTTTAGATTCTGGTTGAATTGCATATACTTTTAAATTGTCTGTACTTGCACATAATTCGCAAGTTGAACCACTACGGGCTTGTAAAGTTTCTAAAACACTCATTTGTTATTCTTTTAATATGTTAATGCGAAAATACAATTATTAATTTGATGCTTCTAAAATATCATCCATTTGTTTTACACTTTTTCTTCTGCTTGCTCGTTAGCCCTTTTATTCATCTCCCTCATCATAGCCTTACGCTTTTCTTTTGCGGATTGTTCACGTGTTTTTTTTTGCTGTATTAACTTAGTATGCAATTTTTTATTCGTTCCGTTTTTTGCTTTTTTACTCATTAACCTATATATTTATAATCACAAAGGTAACAAAAGTCTACCTATCATATTCCTCTCCTTTATGTTCTTGAGCAGAAAGTGTCCAATCATCCGTTAAAATAGTTTGCAACCATATTCTTCCTGACTTTCTAAACACTTGAACATTAACCCCAAAATGCTCTAAAAAATGAGCTTCAAAAGTTGACGTTTTCTGATGGCCATCTATACTTAACTCTCCTTCTGTATGAATTTTTCTGATATCTTTCAAAAGTAATTCTTCATCATACATAGCCTTTCTTTTACTCCCTTCTCCTTGATGATGTTCTTCAGAAAAAAACTCAATTTTTAAATGGGGGAAATGAGTATTAAACTCTACTTTAATCTCTTTTAATTGTTTGTTATCATTAATATGTAAATTTTGCATAATTCATTTGTTTTTGATTGACTCAAAATTAATCAATTAAACACTTTTAATTCAAAGCAATCATCAATCAAATTAATGACTTTCATCACTCTTTCTCTACACGTTAGCTTTAAAATATTCCAAATGTTCATTTGTAATATCTAAGTGTGTTGTAATTCTTATTCTTCCTATCCCAAAATCAACAATTAATATTCCCTTTGATTTTAAATCTTCAATTATTTTGGCTTGATTTTTAGGGTTTTTTAAAATTCCAACTACTATATTTGTTTCCACAGGAATTACTTCTTTTATCCATTCTTTATCATTTAAAATAGACTCAATTACTTTAGCTTTTCTATGATCTTCTTTTAATCTTTCAATATTGTTTTTTAATGCATAGACACCTGCTCCTGCAATTATTCCTGCTTGACGCATTCCTCCACCAAAAAACTTTCTAACTCTACGTGATTTATGTATAAATTCTTTTGTACCTAATAATAATGATCCAACAGGTGCTCCTAATCCTTTTGATAAACAAATAGAAATTGAATCAAACTGTTGCCCATAAGTTTTAGAATCAATTCCATTAATAGCTAAAGCATTAAATACTCTTGCTCCGTCTAAATGGAATTTTAATTTATTGTCTTTACAGATTTTACTAATTTTCTTAATGTCATTAAAATTATACACTTTTCCACCTCCACGGTTAGAAGTATCTTCAATACTTACCAATGACGTAACAGGATAATGTAAATTATCAGGATTTATATTATCAATAATTTCATTTGGATTCATTCTTCCAAAATCCCCTCTTAAAAAGCGAGTAGACACTTGAGAATTCCTTGCTATTCCTCCACCTTCATATCTATAAATATGTGCTTCTTCATGACATATAATTTCATCACCTGGGTTGGTATGAACATTTATAGCAATTTGATTTGTTTGTGTACCAGAAGAACAATACAACCCTGCCTCCATTCCAAATAAATCAGCCCCTAACTTTTCTAATTCATTTATAGTTGGGTCTTCTCCAAAAACATCATCCCCTACTTCCGAATTAAACATATAGTCTAACATTGGTTTTGTTGGTTTAGTAACTGTATCACTTCTAAAATCTATAATCATTGTAAATTTCTTTTTTGAATTCAAATTTAGTTAGATTTTTTACAATATTAATTTTTGGGCACAAAAAAAAGGGAAGTCCTCACTCCCCTTTAACCCTTAATCTGTAAATCGCTCTTGATTTCGTTTTACACTTTATTTAACGCAGTTGGTTTTGAATGGTTACATATTATGATATAATTAATCTTCTTTTTAAAACAACACAGACATTTTAAATCAGCTTTATTCATATATTTGATTTACTAATCTAAAAACATACCATACTAATGCTTGTCAAATCAGTTAATTTAGGAATAAAAAAAGAAGTCATTTGGAAAGGTAAAACAGTATCTACTGGCATTTTTAAAACAACTGTAAATTCTATAACTCTTGACTTTGAAGATGTTGTAGGCGACCAAGTTATTGATAGACGTTATCATGGTGGAATTGACAAAGCTTGTTACCTTTACTCTTCAAAACATTATGATTATTGGAAAAACTTATATCCAAACTTAGATTTTA
>Ga0256824_10000435_pt1 | contig 15974 bp, 13 predicted proteins | sample CV67metaG_FD_191570 | JGI IMG/M metagenome (GOLD analysis project Ga0256824, IMG submission 191570) | Hydrothermal vent microbial communities from East Pacific Rise, Pacific Ocean - CV67 | ecosystem: Environmental > Aquatic > Marine > Hydrothermal vents | place: Pacific Ocean: East Pacific Rise...
CTTTTTTCACATTTGATTGTTTTTTAGTAGTTTGTTTTTTTGATGAAAAATAATATATAAAGAACAAGATAGCTAAAACTATAACTAACCCTACACCAATTTGTATAAGTATTGAAACATCCATAATTTTCTTCTTTGAAATTAATTTTAATTGAGAAATGGTGGACAGCTAGGGATTCGAACCCTAGATAGGTTGCCCTATACCCGCGTTCCAGGCGAGCGCCTTCGACCACTCGGCCAGCTGTCCTTTAAAAAGATTGCTATTTTACACATATAGTGCTGAATCTTTAACAAAAATAGAAAAAATTATTTAATTTCAATAAATATTGTTTAATTCAGCTACAATTCATCAACTAGATTTTGTAAAGAATCTAATATTTTAGAACCTGAATTTGACAATAGAATGCCCATAGGTAGGGAAAATAAATGGTGAGATTTTGAAAAGTATACTCGAAACCTAGCCTTAGCTAAGTTAAGAGGATATTTTTTGAAAGATTGCCGTTTAGTTGCCCTATATATGGGTGTTTTATTGTCGAACTCAGGTTTATAGGGTGAAACAATGTTAAATATTGCTTCTTTCCTAAAACTCTTAAAAGAGTCTTTTAGGGATTTAATGCCAATTATATTGGTAATTTTATTTTTCCAACTTGCTATTATCCAAACTGTACCTGACAACTGGTTAAGTACAGCTATTGGTTTAGCTATTGTTGGTGTAGGTCTTGCTGTTTTCCTTCTTGGTTTAGAAGTTGGTATATTCCCCGTTGGTGAGGGTTTAGCCAGTGATTTTGCTCATAAAGGTTCAACTTTTTGGATTGTTTTATTTGCTTTTATGATAGGATTTGGAACAACCATTGCCGAACCTGCTCTTGCTGTAATTGCTGAAAAAGCAGCGAGTATTAGTTCTGGTAGAATAGATGCTTTTATGCTTAGAATGGTTGTGGCTTTTTCTGTTGGTTTAGCTATTGTTATTGGTGTTTGGAGGATTATTAAAGGGCATCCTATACATTATTACATCATATCTGGCTATATTCTAGTTATTGCTTCAACTGCTTTTTCTCCACATGAGATAGTTGGTCTTGCCTTTGACCTTGGTGGTGTTACAACCTCTACTGTTACAGTACCATTAGTTGCTGCACTTGGTATAGGTTTAGCTACAACTATTAAAGGTAGAAACCCTGTTTTAGATGGTTTTGGGCTTATAGCTTTTGCTTCTTTAACACCTATGATTTTCGTACAATTTTACGGTATTTATGTTTACCAATTTGTAGATGCTGTTCAAGTTTCTGTACCTGTTGTTACTGAAAGTGTACATACATTAGAGGCATCAACATCAAATATTGACTTTAGTTTACTAGGAATACTAAAAGGTTTAGTAAGTGTAATTATGGATGTTGTTCCTATTTTAGCTGTAATACTTTTTTTCCAATACATTATCTTAAAAAAACCTATTGAAAATTTAAAAGAGGTTCTTATAGGTTTTGGTTTAGTTGTTCTTGGGCTTGATGCTTTTATTATAGGTTTAGAGATGGGGTTATTTCCTCTTGGTGAGAGTATGGCTTACCAATTAACTACAAATAGTAGTGTAGCAGTTATCTATGCTTTCTCTTTTGCTATTGGTTTTTCTACAACAATGGCAGAGCCATCTTTAACAGCTATTGCGAAAAAAGCAAAAGAGATTAGTGATGGTAAAATAAACGATTTTGCTCTAAGAATCTTCGTTGCTTTTGGTGTTGCTTTTGGTATAGCTCTTGGTGCTTACAGAATCGTTAATGGTGGGAATATAGTATATTTTATTATGGCTGGTTATATGTTTGTAATTGCTCTTACTTTTATAGCACCTAAGTATATTATCCCTATTGCTTACGATAGTGGTGGAGTTACAACCTCTACTGTTACAGTTCCTCTTGTCGCTGCTTTAGGACTTGGTTTAGCAACAGATATAGTTGGAAGAGACCCTCTTATTGATGGTTTTGGTCTTATAGCTTTTGCTTCTTTATTTCCTATGCTTAGTGTTATGCTTTATGGTGTCATTACAGAAAAAATGGGTGTTAAAGGTGAACATGAACTTGAAGCTATCCATAGAGATGAGATGAGATATGTTTTAGATGCTGCCAATATGGGACTTTCAACTGTAAATGTTCAAGGTAGTGATAAAACTCACTCTTGTGAGATGATGTTTTCTGCTGTTCATGTTATTGTTCCACATAACTCAGAACAAGAGGCCCTTTTAGCTGCTAAAGATGCTGGAGCTAGAGGTGTTACACTTATGAAAGCTCATGGTATGGGCTTAGAGATGATGGATAATTTTTACAATAGACTTAACTCTGATTCAACAGATTCAAATATGATGTTTATTACACCAAGTAAAAATGTAGATACTATTATTAAATCTATTATGGATAAGATGGATATAACTGGAGATGGAGCAGGGATTGCCTTTGCTTATCCTATCACACATCTAAAAGGTTTAACTTTAACTAAGTTAGATATAGACAAATATAGAGAAGATTTATAATCTTCTCTATTTTAATAAATCACTATAATCATATTTAACTAAATCAAGGTAATATTTACCTTTTTTAACTTTAATTCTACTATCTTTTTTAGCTTTTTTTATAAATCTATTTTTAATTTTTTCATACTTTTTCTCTGAAACATTCTCTTTTAAAAACTGTTTTAGTGTTACTATATTTTCTAAAGGTTTAACCTCTTCTATCTCAACTTCAACAGCCTCTTCACTCTCCAATAAAGTTGGTGTTTCTGGAAGGAACTGAGCTGAAAAAGATGCTAAAATATTTTTTAGTTGCTCATCTTTTTCCTTGTAAATCTGCTCTATTTTTTCCCTTTCTTGAACAAGCATAAGCTCTTTTTGGTCTCTTAAAGTTCTTGTTTCAGTCTCTAAAAACTCAACTCTTTGTTGAAGTTTAGCATTTTGTTCCTCTAGTAATTTATAGTATTTATCATCACTATTTTGTGATGTTCTGCTTTTAGTTACAACTTTTTTAGTTGTAGATGGTGAATTTTCATCAATAAAAACATATTTTATACCATCTTCTGAAACACTATTTAAAGAGCCTCTTCTTACCCTATTGTGAATCGCCTCTTTTGATACTCCAAAATGTACAGAAGCCTCATTTATAGTGAGTTTTTTCATCCTAATTATCTCATATTCTCAAAAACTATTGGTGCTTCCCATTCACCCTCTCTAACCATCTTCATAACTTTTTGTAAATCGTCAAGGTTTTTACCCTTAACACGAATAGCATCACCCTCTATCTGAGCAGTTACTTTTAGTTTCATTTTTTTGATGTCAGCAGTGATTTTTTTAGCCTCTTTAGATTCTATATAATCAACAACTTTATAAGTTTGCTTTCTATTTCCACCTGAAGAATCTTCAACTTTTAACTCCTCTAACACCTTAGAAGATAACCCCTGTTTTAAAAATTTAGCTATAACAATATCTGCTAATGCTTCTAGTTTATTGTCACTAGATGCTATTAAAACCAATGTTTTTGCTTTTTCATTAAAAGTAACTTCGTAAGTTGTACCTTTGAAATCATAACGGTTTGAAACCTCTCTTTCCACAAGGTTTATCGCATTTTTAAAATTTTGTAAGTCTATTTTTGCTGTAATATCAAATGAGTGCTCTTTTGCCATAGTTGTTATCCTTTTATTTTTAAGTACAAATTATACCAAAAACTAATCCCAAATAACACTAACACCATACTCTTGGTTTAAAACAAGATGTTTGTTATAGTAAATTTTCTTACCATACTTTTTACTCAACAACTCAACCTCAATAGTTCCATCTTCTAACAACTCACGAATCTCTTTATATGTTAGCCATTTCCCATACTTAGCCAAAGCATTTTGCCAAATCCGAAAATCACAAGAGGAATCGTCACTAAGTTCAAACATCTCCCCATCTTCAGTTTTCCAATGAGCATTAGAACAGGCATAAAGTTTAACTTTTTTACCATTAACCTCTTTATCTCGAACCTCAATATCACCACCTTCACAATAAGGACATTTTCCAAGAATCATACTTAAACTCCAACTATATTTTTAGTATAGTAGTGTAAAAAATTGAAGTTGGTTTAGAATCTTTCATTTTGACATAAAATGGGTAGTTATAAAATCATTATGTTATAATAAACACTAAATTAAAAACTATAAAAGGTACTTAAATGGAAACTATTTTAGCAAATTATTCAGCAAGTATTACAGAATTGAAAAAATCCCCTACAAAACTTTTAGAAGAAGCTGGTGATGAAGTTATAGCTATACTAAACCACAATACACCTAGTGCTTACTTAGTTCCTAGTGTTTATTATGAAAAAATTATGGGTATTGTTGATGATTATTATCTTGCTAAAGATGTGGAAGACAGGCTAAATGATGGTGAAAAATCTGTTAAAGTAAATATTGATGATTTATAACTTAGAGTTTAAACCAAAAGCTTTAAAAGAGTGGTCTAAACTAGATAAACCAATAAAAGAACAATTTAAAAGAAACTAAAAGAGAGACTACAAAACCCCATAGTTTCATCTGATAAACTTAGTGGTTACGATAATGTTTATAAAATAAAACTAAGAAGTTCAGGTTTTAGACTTGCTTATGAAGTAAAAAATAGTGAGATTGTAGTTCTTGTTCTTAAAATTGGGAAAAGAGATAAATTTTATAGTAATTTATAAAATCATCTCTATAAATTACCAATATCTACAATCGTCATATACTTTATATAATAAATTATAATTTCTTAAAGCATAAAAAATAGTGCCGTTAGATACACAAAATTCATTTTTTAAATACGACATATTTGGCTTTTCTTTATATCTATTTTCAAAATCATTTATGAATTTTTCAAGTTGAAATTTTGGTACTAATAAACTTCTTGCGAAATTATCTGCTTCATCTTCAAGCTGTTTATTGTGATTAGATACATTATCTCTTCCAGCTTTTAATATTTGAGTATAATTGGTATTATTTGATGGTTTTAAATCTTCATCAAAATCTTCAAAATAGATTTTTTTATCTGTTGAAAAATGTAAAAATATATGCCCTAATTCGTGTGCTATTGTAAAATCTTCTCTTTGTTTATAGTATTGCTTTTTATAGTTTATGCTAAACTTATTGTTACTAAACAGTGCTTCACCTATACCTTTTATATTTTCAACACTATTTATTTCAACATTAAAAAATGAAACAATTTTTTTTATATCTTTATAAAATGGTATATCATTGCCATAAACATACTCCAATACTTTTATAGGGCTAACAACATCAAAAACAATTTTAAAATTTTCTTCATTCTTAAACATCTCAATTCTATCAAAAATTGTATCTACACAAGAGGTATCTAATATTCTATTTTCAAATTCTAGCTTATACTCACCATCTATAACACTTTGTACAAGTAGTTCTAATGATTTCATTTTAGTATTGGAATCTACTTTAACTATACCTGTTTGGTTAGATATAATTGCTTCAAATACTTTAGTTCCATCATCAAAATAAATCTCTAAACTTTTCATTTTATATCCTTGCTTAAATTTGTATAATAAAGTTCTTTTTCTACAAGTTTTGGAAACTCTTTTTCTTTGAAAATATCTTTATGTAGTATAACAATCTCTTGAATTTCCATCTCATCATATTTAGAGATACTAGAATCATCTATAATATTCTTACTTTTCAAATAATTTATTAATGTTAGTTTAGCTCTTATAAGTTCCATAGGTTTTATAAAATTAAAACCTAAATATATCCACATAGTTAAAACAGTAGATAATGGTTTTAGCACAATATTTTCAATATAAGTAGTTTTTAAAATCTCATAACAATTTTTATGAAGTTGTTTTAAAATACCACCTCGAAGATTCTCTTTTATACCAATATATTCTAATTTTAATAAGTTTTTTTCAAGAACTATACAAATCTCTTTATTTTTATCTGTTAAAATCATATCATCTCTATATAATTCTAAAAGATATTTATCTCCATCAATAAATTGAGGATCATTATATATACATTTTGTTTTAAAATTTGAAAAGGTATAAATATTATCAATATTAATTTGCATTTTCTATCTCCTACAAAACCTATTAAACTAAAATCTTAATTCTTTGTACAAGTTTTTCAACAAATTCTTCTTTTGTGTTCCAAAGTATATGTGGATATTGTCTTGTATCAAATGATAGTTTAGTTACTTCATCTTCCTTACAACTCCAAATCACTGGCACTTTTAAGCCCATTGCAAAACCAGCTTCAAAATATACACTATTCCTCTGACCAGTAAAGTCTGCTATTACTATTTTTGATGATTTTATTTTACCTATTATGTCGTCATTTATATGTGTATCCGTATCTGTACTAGAAGAACTTACTCTAATATAATTAAAACCTAATTCTTCAATAGCACTTTTAATATCATTATCAAAAATATTTTGTAGTTCATTTGTAAAATAAAATGCAACAAAAATATTTTTAGAATTTTTATTAATTTCAGATAAACTTTCTATATATTCTAATCCATCTAAAGTGATTTTATATTTTGAAAAGTTTGAAGATAATGTATTATTATGTTTAACTTTTTTTATATATCTTTTTTCTAAAGCTTTTTCATAAAATAATTCAAGTGCTGTATCATTCCATATATAACAATGATTATAATCATTAGATGAAATATATGAATTATATATTTTTGGTAGTGTTTGTATAAAACAATTAAATTTCTCTTTTACTGTTTTATCTCTTTGATTAACTATTATATCTATTGTATCTGCTAAAATTTTAGCTCTACTAATTCCAAATATTTTATTTTGCTCACTAATCCAGCTAGATACTTTAAATTTATTATTATCTTTAATTTTAATAGTATTGAAATTTATTATAGCTTGTCTTGTAATAGTAAAATTTCCACATTTATTACAATCTATATTATTATTTTGTACACACTCATCATTCTTAACATATTCACAAATTGGGCATTTTTTAGTATTCATAAATTTCCCCTATATATTTTATAGCTTCATCTTCCCCATCTTCAACAGCAATTTCAACAGCTCTTTTAGCTACTTCTAAAAGTTGTTTTGATTCCTCTTTTAGTTTAAAAGATTCTTTTATTTTTTCTTCTATTTTAGTTTGGATGTTTATGTCTATAATGGGGATAACTATATTTAAAAATTCATCTTTATTCATAGCCGTTAAAATAGTTCCTGAACAATTCTTCTTTAATATTTGTTGTATAACTCTATTTTTAAATAAAACAAGTAAAGTTTCTGTATTTACTTTATTAGAATTTATCACATAAAATCCTGTTGAACATAAACTATTATCAAACTCTTTTCTTACTATTGCAACTTTTTCAAGTGAACCTTCTATTGATGAAATTATTACATCATTCTCTTTTATCAATCTTCTAGCACGGCTTGGTAAGTCTTTACCTTGTTCATAAGTACAGCCTGTTATATCTCCAGTAGTTCCGATATTTGACAATTCTACATATTGATAAAACTTTTCATCTTCTAATTTATAATTTACATTTTTTAGATTACATACTTCATCTATGGTTTGGTAACCATAACTATAATTTTTAATCTTCTCAATTATTTCATCATATTTAGGTTGATAATACTCACTATCTAACCGTCCACTTACTCCAAAACTTTCACTAAAACTTTTTATAGCTACTTTCTCTTTTGATGGGGTAAAGTTTAGTAAATCTAACTCTTTTAAAAGTAGTTCTTCGGCTTGTTTGTAGAGGACTTTGCTATCTTCTAATTTTTGATGTGATGATTTTACTAAGTTTTCTATTTTAAGTTGAAACTTATTTGATAACTTTGGTATTATAAAATTACGTACTCTCTCTATTGCCAACTTTGGCTGAGCAGTACCAACAGTTTCTCTTAAAATTTGTAAATTACCATATTTAGAATTTAAAAATGAAAATATATAATTAGGATTACTTTGCTTTAAGTTATTAATTTTTATACAATTCTCTGTTAAATTACATTTATCTAAACTAAATTTAACTATTCCTACATCACCAATAGAGTTTCCAACATTAGTTATTAAAATATCATTTAAAGTAGTTTGATATGCTTTTATTTTTTGATATGTTTTATCTGTTATTCTCGGTGATGTTTCAAAATCAACAAATCCTTTTTTATTATCTTCTGCTCTAATATAAGGACTACCTCTTTCAGAGAAATCATCACCTAAAGGTAATCTTTTACCACCTTTAACATGACTATCGTCATTTAAAATTAAATAGCTTTTAGATTTTAAATAACTAATAAAATTTAAATATTCTTTTTTAAAATATTCACTATCAATTCTTTTACTATCATTATCTTCTAAAACTTTGCTAAGTTTCAATTCAACAGCTTCAAGCCCATCCAACAAAGCATTATATTTTACTTCATCAAATGGGCTTTCACTCTTTCCCACAAAAGATAGATTCTCCTTTTTAGCAAACTCATTAAAAGTTTCTGCTATACCATCTTGTGTAATTCCATCATGGTTATACAAATCATGTTTAACTATCAAGTGGTCATGATTATCTAAAATTAAATTTGTATTTTCAATAGGTTTTATTAAATTTATTACATCTTTATAAGTTAAATTTCTATTTTTAAATTCTATCCCATTTATAGTTTCACCTGTATTCTTAATCTTATATTGAGTAGCTAAATCAACACTTTTATATTTATCTAAAAAATCTTCTTTTTTATATTTAATCATTTCGTGATTTTCAAAAATAGAAATATAGTCTTGCTTAACATAAATTTTCTCACCACTGTTATCTTTTGATGGCTCTTGCATAGTCGCAAAGAAAATATTATAATCCTCTTTTTTAGGACATAGTTTCTCATCCCATTTTTGTACTATAAGTACACTTGTTTTTGTTCCTGTGTGAGGTTTAAAAACATTTCCGTGAAGTCCTACAACTGCTAAGATTCTACATTTTTCAGCTATAAAATCTCTTATATTTTTATCGCTAGAGTTGTTAAATCTTCCTTGTGGTAGAACTACTGCCATCCGTCCACCATTTTTAAGCATATCGAGATTTCTTTCTATAAAAAGTATATCTCTTCCCACTTTTGTTTGGTACTTACCATTTGGTTTTTTACCTAGCTCATAACGGTGAAGGATTCGCCCCTCTTTTATATCTCCTGCAAATGGTGGGTTTGCCATAACTATATCAAAGTTAAACTCTTTGTTTTCATTTTTAGTTTTTCTTAGTTTTTTAAGCCGTTTCCAACCCTCAAAGTAAGTATCTGTCCAATCTTCATCTTTTAAGTTTTCATCCCATCTCTCAAAATCTAGTGAGTTCATATTTAAAACATTTGTATGCCCATCACCTGCTATGATGTTTAACATTCTCGCAACTCTTACAGTTTTTTTGTCAAAGTCTATACCAAATACTTTCTCTTTTACATACTTTAAGGCTCTTGGATGTTTCTCCTCCGCTGTGAAAAGATGAGATTCTTCTATTCCTAAATCTGCATATATCTTTTTCCATACATCAAAAACTGTATGTATAGGGAAACCACAACTACCACTTGCAGAATCTATCATATATTCATCTTCTTGTGGATTCATCATCTTTACACACATATCTATCACATATCTTGGGGTAAAGTATTGACCTTTTTCACCTTTAGCATTTTTGTTTACAAGGTACTCAAAAGCATCATCTATAACATCAAGATTTGAGTTAAAAAGTTTTACATCTTGGAGTGAAGAAACACAAACACTTAAATGAGATGGACTAAGTTCTATAATTTCATCCTCTTTAAATATCCCACTCCATTGTTCTTTAGCTTCGTTAAAAATACCATCTATTTTCTCTTTTAACTCTCCATCACTTTCACCATAGTTTCTAAACTCTAGGTTTTTAGTAAGTCCTCTAGTATTTTGAAGTTCATCAAAAAGTTTTATAAATATAAGTTTAAAAACCTCTTCAAAAACATCAACCCCAGCATTTGCTAAAACTTCATCTTCCATATCTAAAACTATGTTTTTAAGACTTCTTTTTTGAGTTTTTAAAATATCTTTTTGAATCAAATCTTGAATCGTAAACTCTTCTTTTAAAACATCTTTTAAAGATTTATTTGCAGATGGTATGTCAGGAATAGGCTCAAAATAATTAGGGTCTTTTCTATGATAGTAAATAGTTTGCTCACCATTTGACCAAATTGCAATAGTTGCACCAGTAGAGTTACAGTAACTTTTTAACTGCTCTTTACCATCTTTTAGTTTAGGTTTTTTAACCTCTATAACTATGTATGGAACAGTTGGTTGTACTTTGTCCATTATAACTATGTCTGCTCTTTTAACCTCTCTACCAAAATGAACAGCAAACTCTATCTGCATACGACTATAAGGGTAATCATAATCTTTATGAAGTGAAAGTAAAAAAAGTTGTCGCACTAACTCTTCAGGTTTAACTTGAATATCTTTTTTTCTTACTAAACAGTTTATAAAGTTAGTTTGTTTTCCTCTTACCTCTTTTTGAAAGATTAGAGATTCTATCTCTTGGATTTGTTCAGTTTTAAATTGTGTTAGTTTATAGTTAGTATCTTTTAATATTTCACTTATTGTCATCTGTTATCCTATTTTATTTACATTTATAATTTTATCTAAAAACTCTGAATTTTTTAAAAACTAGGACTCCCATCAAACCCAAAACCACCACCGAATCCTCCACCAAACGAAGCAAAGTTAGGGTCACTGTAACCTGCCATTGCTGATTTTGAGCGAAGTTTTTCTATATCTGATTTTGAGGAGATTCCTTGTGGGCATACTATGGTACATTCGTTACATAGGGTACAGTCCCAGATTCCGTTTGTTTGGATAGTGTCTATCTTATCTTTTGAGTCTTCTTCTCTTACATCACTAACATATCTCCAAACTCTTGTTAGACTAAATGGTCCTTTAAACTCGCTATTTACACTATAAACAGGACAAGCACTATAACAAGAACCACATAAAATACAGTCGCTTTGAATCTCATTTATATGTGTATCTTCTTTTGTAACTTTTGGAGTTGGTGATAGTGGGTTTATCCATGCTTTTGCTTTTGTGTTGAAGCTGTAGGCTTTATCCATATCTACAACTAAGTCACGAATCACGAGAACATTTTTAAGTGGCTCTATAAAATCACCATATTTTACTTTGTAACTACAAGCTAAAACCTCTTTGGAGTTTACCCTCATAGCACAACTTCCACAAACACTACTTCTACATCCACTTGAAAATGTTAGTGTAGAATCTTGTGTAGATTTTATGTGGTTTAAAACTGCTAAAAGTGTAGAATCTTCTAAATCAACCTCATACTCAACTACCTCTTCCCTTTGTATGCTAATCTTCATAAACTACTCCATCTTTACATATAATAGTGTGATTTTTAAACTTACTATCTTCATTTTGAGTATCTACTCTAAAGTGAGCTCCACGACTCTCATCTCTATGAATCGCTCCGATTAAGATGTATTTGCTCAACTCCAACATATTTTTAAACTCTAAAAACTCTATGAGGTTTGTGTTGTAGATTTTAGAAACATCTTCTACACCCATTTTAGGTAAAGATTCTATGTAAGTATCTACTTTTTTTAGTGTAGATTCTAATGTTTGTTTATCTCTTTTGATTCCAACATTTATGTAAAAAATATCGCCTAACTCTTTTTTGATTTTATAAAAATCTATCTCTGGATTATGGTTGATATTTGTTAAAGAATCTAACGGTTTAAAGTTTTTCACACCATTTTTTAAAGCATATTTAGCAGAGTTGATTCCAGCTTGTTTCCCAAACACTATAAGCTCTAAAAGTGAGTTTCCACCAAGTCTATTTGCTCCGTGAACTCTATGATTAGCACACTCACCAACAGCATACAAACCATCTACAATAGTTGAAGATGTAGAATCTACTTCGATTCCACCCATAGTGTAGTGAGCAACTGGTTTTATGGGGATAAGGTCATAAACTGGATCTATGTTTTCATAAAGTTTAGCTAGTTTTCTCTCTTGTGGTAGTTCATTATCTATAAACTCTTCCCCTAGATGGCGAATATCTAAGAAAATCTCTTCCCCTTTTTCCATCTCATCAAATATAGCACGAGCAACTTTATCACGAGGTAAAAGTTCATCTACAAACCTTTCTCCCTTAGAGTTTAGAAGATGCCCACCAGCACCACGAGCAGATTCAGAGATAAGAATCGAAGAGTTTTTTAGTGCTGTCGGGTGAAACTGAACAAACTCCATATCACTTACTCTAGCACCTGCTCTTAAAGCTGTTACGATTCCATCACCTGTTGTAGCAGTTGAGTTTGTTGAGTGTTTATCATAAACTCTACTATATCCACCAGTAGCTATAACAACAGCATTAGCTTCATAGTTTATAACCTCACCACTACGAATATCTAAAACAGTAGCACCAGATACAGAGTTATCATCTACCACTAAATCAAGTAGATATTTATCACTTAAAATCTCTATACCCTCTGCTAAACATCTATCGTAAAGTGTATGAAGAATCTTTAAGCCTGTATAATCTTGAGCATAACAAGCACGGGGGGCAGAAGCACCACCTAGAGTTCTTTGGGCGATTTTAGAATCATCTGTTCGTGAGAAACAAACACCGATAGAATCTAGCCACTCAATAGCCTCAGGAGCTTCGGAACATAGCAGACGAATCGCATCTTCATCTGCTATGCCGTGAGCAGATTTTAGAGTATTTTTTATGTGAGATTCTACACTATCGTTACTCTCATCTAAAACAGCATTTATCCCACCTTGTGCCATACAAGTTTGTGAGCGAGTTGGGTACTCTTTTGTGATAACTCTAACTTTAGCACCATTTTTATGAGCATATAAAGCAGAGACTAAACCAGCCCCACCAGCTCCTATGATTAATATATCACTTTTCATAAAATTCCTAAATATATAATATAATATCTCAAAACCCTAAAACCACCAGCTATAACTAAAAACCAAATAAACTTTAGCCTAAAGATTCCAGCTACTAAAGTCAATGGGTCACCAATGACAGGTAACCAAGATAAGACTAATGAATAATATCCATATTTTTTACCATAAAAAATAGCATTTCGTCCTATCTTAGATGATTTGAGTTTGAGTTTTGTTTTTGTGTAGAGAAATATACCTAAAAAATAGTTTACTATTATGGCTAAAACATTACCAAGAGAGGCAAAAAGAAGAGCAGTGAAAGAATCCATACCATTGGTTAAAGCTGTGGCAAAAGCCACTTCAGAACTAAATGGTAAAATAGTTCCAGCTAAAAAAGCCCATAAGAAAAGGGCTAATTCATAATTTATAGCTATTTCTCTGAGATTAAAGTATTTAAAATCTCAAATAACTCTTTTGAATTTTTTTCTGCTATGGAGAAAGATTCTATGATTTTATCAGCATTTTTCAATGAACCACCAGCTATATAATTACCAACATTAAGAATCGAACTATGTACTATTTTATGTGATTTTGAAATTTTACTAAAAGATGTACTTGAACCAAACATCTCTTTGCCTTGTGAAGCATACCATTTACCAAATCTACACTCAGAATCTGAAGGTAAAGATAAGTTTTTATTGTTGTTAAATACACTTTCATAACCTGTCAATTTAAATGCCATATGGTCTAAAATAGCTAAACTTAAAAAGATTTTTGTTGAGATTTCAACTGTATCTTCTTTATTACTATTTGACCTTGTTATAAGTTGATATAAACTTTCATTAAAATCATCTAGTTTTACTAATGTTTCACCTATCTCTTCATCCATACTAGCAGAGAACTCTTGTATAGCAGTGCTATTTTGTCTTAATAAATTTATATTTACTTCAACTTCATTTGTTGCTTTTTGAGTTCTTTCTGCTAGTTTTCTAACTTCATCAGCTACAACAGCAAAGCCTCTACCATGCTCACCAGCTCTAGCAGCTTCTATGGCAGCATTTAATGCTAGTAAATTTGTTTGGTCAGAGATATCTTTAATAAGAGATATAACATTTGTAATTTCTGAAACACTTGTATTTAACTGCTCAGAGTTAGTTATGCTCTCTTCCATTTTTTCAGACACACTATTTAAAGATACACCTATTTTTTGAGTAGATTCTTTTACATCATTTATAATAGTCTCTGTTTTCTCATTATTATGGTTTAACTCTTCTAGTGCTTCAACATTTTCTGACATATCATTTTTCACACTATTTAACCCAAGCATAACACCATCATTTAAAAATTTTGTTAACTCTAACGTTAGTTTATTTTTAGAAACTTGAACTTGACCATCTGCTAAATGTTTATCTGCTTCTATAGCACTTCTGTTAGCATCTTCGATAGCTATTTGAGCAACTTCTAAAACATGTTTTGCTGAATTTTGAATAGATGAAAGTTCATCCTCTCCACTACAAGTTAAAGTTTGTGAAAAATCTTTTGTAGATACAATATCATCTAACTCATCTTTAAATCTTGAGATTCTTGAGATTAAACCATTTGCTACTATGAAACCAAATCCAAGTATAAGAATCATAATCACTATATTTAATACAATAGATACCATCATATTACAATAAGCATTATCTTTTAAATCTCTATTTTCAATTAAAATAGAATCAACTAAATGATTCTCAACTTTTTTTAGTAAGTTTATTTTTGCTGTGATTGTTTTAAACCAGTATGAAGCGTCAATATTAAAATGACCATCAATATGTGATAAAGCTACTTTTCTCATACGATTTACTTCATTAACAGCTTCACCAACTAAAGTTTGTTTATAATAAGTTCCATTTTCTTTAGATGCTAAAAATAAAAATCGATTCATATATGTATCTTGTTGACTCATAAGTTTTACAAATTTCGCATAAAAACCATTTGGAAAAGAATCTTTAGCAAATGTTCCAGTCATAACTGCTCTCTCTATCCCTGCTCGCTCTTTAGAGTATAAATAGTTTGTAAAAGCATTTAAAGATGTTGTCATCTCTTTATCTGAACTCATTTTTGCTATATGAGCAATAACATCAAGGAAAGCTCCATTTAATGGAGTATAATAACCAACTGTTTTAGCAATATTGTAATCTAATGAACTAACATGACCTCTAACAGATTTAATATTTAATAAACGATTCATAGCATCAGCCATCTGAGATTGCATATCTTTAGGATACACTGAGAAATCCATACTTTTATAAAAAGCTATCATCTCAGCTTTTGTTTTGTCAGTATCTTTTCTAATATTTGGTAATGCTTCTATAAATTTTTTACCTTTAGAACCTATAAAACCAGCAGAAGCACCACGCTCTTTTTGAGTATTATGCACCATAGCACTAATTTTAGTAGCAAGAATCGTGGCTTGTTCTATTTTACTAAGCTCATTAAATTTGTTATAACTTTTCACACTTTGAATACCTAAAAGTATAAAAATAACAATTGCCGGTACAAAAATCATCATTACCATTTTGGTTTTAATTGAAACTTTACTAAACATAAAACAATCCTTTTCTAATATTTTCTTTATTTTATCATAAGAATTATAAAATTAAATATTTTTAATATTTTCAATTGTTAATTCAATAAGAGATTCTCTCGCTTCAACTGAACTCCAAGCAATATGGGGAGTGATATATAAATTCTCTTTATTTTTAATTGTTAACAAAGGATGATTCTCTAATATTGGCTCTTTTTTCAAAACATCTAAACCAAAGTAGATATTTTTTTCGTCAATTATTTTTGCCATTGCTTCTTCATTTATGATTCCACCACGACCAAGATTTAAAACTATTGACCCATTTTTACATTTTTTCAACTCTTCATAATCTAAAAGATTATCTGTTTTTTCATTTAAAGGAGCATGAATCGTAATGATGTCACAAGTTGTAAGCATCTCATCTAAAGATATACTCTCATACTTCTCTTTTCTCTTTCCACCACTTGTTGAAAAGTAACAAACATCAGCACCAAAA
>Ga0256824_10000436_pt1 | contig 15967 bp, 16 predicted proteins | sample CV67metaG_FD_191570 | JGI IMG/M metagenome (GOLD analysis project Ga0256824, IMG submission 191570) | Hydrothermal vent microbial communities from East Pacific Rise, Pacific Ocean - CV67 | ecosystem: Environmental > Aquatic > Marine > Hydrothermal vents | place: Pacific Ocean: East Pacific Rise...
TCTGCTACACCATCTATCACTTCAAATTCAATGGATGTTTTCTCTTTTATTTTTGCTAAAACCTCATCTCCATTACTCGCTTGACGAATCGCTTCAGTGGTTACGGCTTTAATTTTAGAATCAGAAAAGTCTAACATATCTTGAGCCTCTTTTAAAGCTAAAATTACACGTTCTACTGCCCCATCACTAATCTTCCCTGTTGTTGCTAGATTATCGGCTGTTTTTACTGTTTTATGAAACGCTCCAATGCTCTCTTTTGTTTCGCAGTCCATCTTTAAAATTCTTAAACTGTTTGAACCCAAATCTATAGCAATAATAGTTTTACTCATTCTCTTCCTTTGTTCTATTCATTTTTAATTCATCAACCAAATATTTACCTGTATAAGAGCCTGTCTTTTCATGATTCTCTGCCACCTCTTCAGGTGTTCCAGTAGCCACAATAAGTCCTCCTTTGTTTCCACCTTCTGGTCCCATATCAATAATATAATCTGCATTTTTAATCATGTCTAAATTATGTTCGATAACCACAACAGAGTTTCCTAGATCTACCAAGTGATGAAGTACACCTGTTAGTCTATCAACATCTGCAAAATGCAAACCTGTTGTTGGCTCATCTAAAATATAAAGTGTTTTACCTGTATCTTTACGACTCAACTCTTTACTCAATTTAATTCGCTGAGCCTCTCCACCTGAAAGCGTGGTTGCATTTTGTCCAAGCGTAATATAATCAAGCCCCACATCCATTAATGTTTTCAGTTTAATCGCAATAGAAGGTACAGCCTTAAAAAATTCCATCGCTTCAGTGACCGACATTGCCAACACTTCAGCAATAGATTTTCCTCGATACATCACCTCTAAGGTTTGAGCATTATAACGTGTTCCAAGACACGTATCACACTCCACTAAAACATCTGGTAAAAAGTGCATCTCTATTTTTATCTGACCATCTCCTGTACAGTTTTCACAACGCCCCCCTTTAACATTAAAAGAGAAACGTCCTATCTTATAACCACGAAGTTCAGCTTCTTTTGTCTTAGCAAAAAGTTTACGAATTTCATCCATAACTCCTGTATAAGTTGCAGGATTGGAGCGTGGGGTTCGCCCTATTGGACTTTGATCGAGTGAAATTACTTTATCCACTTGGTCTAAACCTAAAATTTCAACACCATCTACTTTGTTTACTTTTCTTGCATGGTTTAAAACCTCTCTAGCCACAGGAAGAAGTGTTTGCAAAATAAGAGAACTCTTTCCACTTCCACTGACTCCCGTAATACAGACAAAATTCTTTAGAGGAATTTTAGCAGAGATATTTTCTATATTATTCAGTGTTACATTATTAATCTCTATCCAACTCTCTTGAGGTTTATCATGTGGATAGTAAATTTCTTTCTCTCCAAACAGATATTGAGCTGTAAGTGTTTTTGCTTTCATCATCTTCTTTCCTGTTCCAGCAAAAACAACATTTCCACCATGTTTACCAGCACCAGGACCAATGTCTATTACATAATCAGCCGACATAATTGTCTCTTTATCATGCTCTACCACAATGACAGAGTTACCTTTCTCTTGAAGTGAACGTAAAGTTCGGATTAGCTTCATGGTATCACGCTCATGTAGTCCAATACTTGGTTCATCTAAAACATACATTACCCCTGTAAGCCCTGAACCAATCTGAGATGCGATACGAATCCGTTGAGCCTCTCCACCTGAAATAGTTCGTGCATCACGGCTTAGTGTTAAATAGGTAAGCCCCACATCATACAAAAAGAAGAGGCGTTCCTGAATCTCTTTTAAAACCGATTCAGCAATAAGCTTTTGCTGTTCAGAAAAGTGTTCAAAATTCTTCTCATTTTTAAAATACTCATACGTTTTTTCAATAGGCATATCAATAATATCAGCAATATTTTTGCCCTCCACTTTAACAGCCAAAGAGCGAGGACGAAGGCGATGACCATCACATCTATCACACTCTTTTTCAGTCATATACTCACCCATATCTTTCTCATCAGAGAACATATCATGAGCAAACTTCACCACTCCTGGCCATTCACGTGTTAAGTCATGACGCTTCCACATAAACTTAACTTGGTTTCCACCACCATATAAGATTGATTTCTTTTGATACTCTTCTAATTCACCATACTCAACATTGGTTGGAATATCATTTTGTTCACAATAAGCATTTAAAAACTTGGTATAGTAACTTTTATTAAATCCATACATTATTCTAACTGCACCATTTTCAATGGTCAACGCAGAATCTATCACTTTTTTTAGGTCAATAACATAACGAATTCCCAAACCATCACAGGTAGGACAAGCACCTTTTGGAGAGTTAAACGAGAAACTTACAGGTTCTAAAGGCTCAAAACTAAGCTTACAATCAAAACATGCCAAGTGTTCAGAGTAGTGAATATGTTGTCTCTCAAGCTCTGGAAAATCTGCATGATTTAAAACTTCAAGCTCTACCTCTCCATAAGCTTCTTTAAGTGCTTTTTCTACATCTTGCCCTATTCTATCGCGACTTTCCTCTTTTATAACCACTCTATCTATAACTACTTTTATGGTGTGTTTTTTGGTTTTCGAAAGCTCAATCTCTTCATCAAGGCGTATCATAATCCCATCAATCATCGCTCGAACATACCCTTTATGTCGAAGCGACTCTAACATGTCTACAAAAGTACCCTTTTTCTCTTTAACCAAAGGTGCTAAAATAACCAACTTAGCTCCATCAGGAAGTTTTAAAACCTCCTCAATAATATCAGAAGCAGACATAGAGGAGATAGGCTCTCCACACTCATGACAATGCTGTTTCCCTACTCTTGCAAAGAGTAAACGTAAATAATCGTAAATCTCTGTAATTGTTCCCACTGTTGAACGTGGATTTTTTGAAGTTGTCTTCTGGTCAATCGCAATCGCAGGAGTTAGCCCTTCTATTTTATCAACATCAGGTTTTCCCACACGTCCTAAAAATTGTCGAGCATATGAAGAGAGTGACTCAATGTATCGTCGTTGTCCTTCTGCATAAAGTGTTGAAAATGCTAAAGTAGACTTTCCACTTCCACTGATTCCTGTAATAACCACCAGTTGATTCTTGGGAATGGTTACATTGATATTTTTTAAATTATTTTCTTTGGCCCCAAAGACTTCTATTTTTTGATTTTTCATATACTATTTATTATCCTAAAAACATTTTTTTAATTAAAATTAAGAGTGCAACTCCATACATAATGAGTAGATAGAGTTTGTGTTTTGAAGAGCTTACATGATCTTTTAACCATATGCCACCATAAACACCAATCAGTGAAGCGATGGCTACATAAAGCCCTTTTTCCAAGTCAATATGACCAACAGAGAGATGAGAAAGTAATCCTGCAACAGAAGAGAAAGCAACAAAGAAAAGCCCTGCACTTACTGCTTTTTTAATGGGATAGTGTAAAAAACCTGCTAAAATTGGTGTTAATAAAATAGAACCACCAACCCCCAAAGAGATAGCAAAGATACCAATCATTCCACCTACAGCAAAAAGTACCATAGAGTTTAAAGTTTTAACTTCTCCATCATCTTTTATTTTGGCAGAAAAGAGTCGATAGAGTGCAAAAATCAATAACATTAGAAAAAGATACTCTAAAACCATAGCAGAAACTAAAATTGAAACATAAGCACCAATAAAGCCTCCGAAGAAACCACCAATACCAACCCAAATACCTTCCCCTAAGATAAGAGAGCCTTTTTTATAATTAAGGTATGAACCATAAATAGAAGAGAAAACCATTTGTACAATAGAAATCTCTATCGCTTCTTTAATATCAATGCCCAAAAGCATAAGAATAGGAACAAGAATCATCCCCCCACCAATACCAAAGAAACCAGAGAGTGTTCCCACAAGTATACCAATTAAAATTAATGATAGTTCCATCAATGACTACTCCAGAGTAAAATAAAGAGGGATTATAACATGATATGAGAAGAAAGATGAATAAAAGAGCCAACTAGAAAAGAGGAATGTAATGGTTGGGGTGAGATACCCCAGCCATTATGTATTTTTAAAATTAAAATTTATACGTCATCCCTAAAGTAAGTGCTTGTTGAGAGTGTTTTACCTCTGCTGTTGAAGAAGTAACTGCTCCTTTAGTCATTGCAGCTGACATCATTGAGGTATCAAAAGACTCTGTTTTTTCAGGAGAATATACAAGTGCTAAACTTAAATCCAAATTTTCAGAGACAGAATAGTCTCCACCAAGAGTATAATGAGTTTCTACTACAGCAGGGAATCCCGAAAGATTAAAAAAGTTAATTGCTGCATTAGGGTAATTTGCTGGATTTGTTGCAGCACCATTCAATTCTTGAATTGGTGATTTTGCATGATTATATCCTGCTCTAAGTACCCATGTAGGTGCATTATATTGGTATCCTAATGCTACAATAGTCTGGTCTTTCCAACCAAAATCTTTATAACCTTTAACTTTACTCCATTCAATTTTTTTTATATCCATAGCAAAAGTACTTGAACCCATTTTATAAGCAGCACCAACTCCAATCTCAGTAGGTTGGTCTAAACTATCCCCACTTGTAACAGTTGCTACTCCAAAATCTCCCATGGCTTTAGAGATATTGTCTTTGTAGTTTGCTTCAATTTTTGATTGGTATAAAGCACCTAATGTTAAGTTATCCATGTCATAAGCAACTCCTAAGTTTACCCCAAATCCTACACTACTAGACTTTGGATTATTAGATGCACCTCTTGGAGTCATATAGTTAATTTGGAGTGTTGAGTATTGTAATACAGGTTCAACGGCTAATGTTAAAGCTCCATTTGTATAAGCCACAGGAACACCTAATTTTGCTACTTGTAATTCTGTTTTCATATTAAATGCACCTGATGGTTTTCCTTTTTGGTCAACACCCATACCAGCTGTTCCACCAAGAGCAATACCCCAAACAATATTATCTTTATTTCTGTGAACATAGGAAAATTCAGGCAAAAAAGAACGGTCAGCATCAGACTTGCTTGAAACATTTCGTGGATCCATGTTGTTCTTAAAGTTAACATCTGGCATAAACATTGTTACTGAACCTGAAAATTCACTTCCTTTTACATCTTTTAACATGGCAGGATTAGAATAAGCCGATTCTGCACCATGGGAAACAGCAATTCCTACACCACCCATACCTGTTGCTTTTGCACCGTGTCCCATCATTAAGTCACCGTTTGTTGCTAAAAGGGCATAAGAAGCCATTGTTGAAAGTACAATAATTTTTTTCATAAAAATCCTTTGAAATTGTAATATAAATTATTATACATAAGTTTTTTTGATAAATCAAGTATTTTAAATATTATATTTTTGATTTCTAAAAACAACTACTAATCTATACATAAGTATAATCTATCTATATAATTATTATTTTTACAAAAAAATAACTCTCTATTTTTAAGAAGATGTGTTAAAATTTCTATATTAAATTTAAAAGAGGTTCATATGATAATCATCCCTGCCCGTATTGGTTCAAGTCGTTTTCCTAACAAAGTTTTAGCAGATATAATGGGGACTCCCATGGTTATTCGCACAGCACAAGCTGTCCAATCTATTGATAAGGTTGCCATTGCCACAGATTCTCAAGAAGTTATTGATATTGCCTCATCGTATGGAATAAAAGCCATTATGACTTCAGCAGAACACAACTCTGGAACAGACCGTATTTTTGAAGCATCAGAAAAGCTAAATCTTAATGATGATGAAGTAATTATTAATGTTCAAGGAGATGAGCCTTTTATAGAGATAGAAGTGGTTCAAGCCATCTTTGATTTGACCACAAAAAACAGTAATAATAAAAAAATTATCATGAACTCTTGCTATAAATATATGAACAATCCTGAAGCAGATGACCCCAATATTGTAAAAGTAGTTACAACCAATGAAGATATAGCTTTATATTTTTCCAGAGCTAAAATTCCTTATCCAAGAGACCATCATTTTGATGAGTATAAAGGGCATATTGGGATTTATGGTTTTACAAAAAAATCTTTAGAGACCTTTTGTAAGCTTAGTCCAGCACCACTAGAAGATATAGAAAAATTAGAACAGCTCCGTGCATTGTATCATGGATATGAAATTGCGATGACTCAAGTTAAGACACAAAGCTTTGGAATTGATACCCCTGAAGATTTAGAAAGAGCTTTAAATATAAATTTTTAACTGGTTTGTTATATTAATAAAACATTAACCTTTGGTTTGCTAATCGTTTATGGAACTACTTTATAATACAATTATGAAAGATATAAATTAAAGGTTTCACTCCTTTTACCTTAATTTATTTTGTTATTATAAAGTATTAATATAACTATACATACACCCCTTCATTCACCCCTTAAACTACGTTATAATAACTCTTTCACAATAGATACTACAAAGGACTACCATGATATTACCTAAAAAAGCCATTTTGATGTCAACTCTACTAACCACATCATTAATAGCTGGTTCAATAGAATTTAAAAATGCCCCAACAAACCCAGAACATAAACTTCCCAATAAACAGAGTGAAATTCTCTCTTTTAATACTATTTTAAAAACATCCATGAGTGCCGTTGTTAATATCTCTACTTCTACAATTGTCCAAGCTAATGGTCAAGAACATCGTCCTTTTAATGACCCATTTTTTAAAAAGTTTTTCAATAAACAAGGTCAAGAACAACAGCCATTGCCCTCTAAAAAACAAGAACACTCTTTGGGGTCAGGAGTTATTGTCTCCAATGATGGGTATATTGTAACCAACCATCATGTCATTGTTGATGCAGATGAGATTGTTATAACCATGAATAATTCAGATAAAGAGTACATTGCAACTGTAATTGGTTCGGATAAAGGCAGTGATTTAGCTGTTATAAAAATTGTAGCAAAAAATTTAAAACCCATTGTACTTAGTCATGCAAAAGATATAAAACTAGGAGATGTCGTTTTTGCTATTGGAAATCCTTTTGGAGTAGGACAAACAGTTACCAAAGGAATTGTATCCGCACTACATAAAGACCATGTCGGTATTAACCAATATGAAAATTTTATTCAAACAGATGCTTCTATTAATCCAGGAAACTCAGGTGGTGCATTAATTGATTCACGTGGGGCTTTAATTGGAATTAATGCAGCAATTCTCTCTCAATCAGGAGGAAATCATGGAATTGGATTTAGTATTCCCATAGATATGGTTCGCAATGTCGTTACAAAACTTATTGAAAAAGGAAAAGTAAACCGTGGATTCATTGGGATTAACATCTCTAAAGTAACAACTGCACTAAAAAAACTCTATACACATAAAAAAGGTGCAATCATTACCGATGTACAAGCAAACTCTCCTGCACAAAAAGCTCAACTTGTAAGGGGTGATTTAATCTATGCAGTTAATGGTAAAAACGTTGAAAATCCTATTGAATTACAGCGATTGGTTACGTCATATAATCCTAATGAGACAATCACCCTCTCGATAGAGAGAAATAATAAAGAGATAAAAAAAGAGTTAACACTCATGAGTACAGATGCAAATATTGTAATAGCTAAAAACCATATAACACTGGAAGGTTTATATCTTAGTGAATTAACCCCTACAATTAGAGAAGAATATCAAATCCCAAAAAATATAGAAGGAGTTTTAATTGAAGATGTTGTGGCAGAGAGTCATGCACACCATAAGGGTCTACGTCCTAGTGATATTATCATTCAAATTGAAAACTCCAATATTACAAATATTCAAGAATTAAAAGTTGCATTTCAAAACCACCAAGGAGAGAAGAAAAGGATTTATATTAATCGAGGTGGGTATATTATGTTACTTGTTTTTTAAAAAATAGAGCTACTCTTCAAAAATAATAATATCATAATTGGTTGTGGTTACCACTGCTTTATGGCTAGGGACTGAACCATTACGATTAACCTTTGAAAGCTCTTCTCTTAAATCTTGAATCTCAGCATTCATGGCATCCATCTGTTTTTTAAGCTTTAAAATAACATCAACTCCTGCTAAGTTGATACCCATTTTTCGGGTTAATTGTAATACAAATTTAATTTTATCAATGTCTCTTTGAGAATAGAGACGCATACGTCCCTGTGTACGAGAAGGTTCAATAAGTCCCTCTTTCTCATACTGTCTTAATGTCTGTGGATGAATGTCTAAGATAGAAGCCACAACAGAGATAAGATAAACAGGTTCGTCATAACTATGCATTAGAATTCTCTACATTTTCTCCTGTATCTACATCAGGAAGTTTCTCTTCCAAAATCTTTTTAAAATCTTCATCCAATACATCTATATTTGGTAAAATGATATTAGCAGTTAAATAGAGATTTCCTTTAAGAGAAGTTTTTCTATCAACAACCCCTGCACCACGTACTCTAAATTTTTGACCATTTTTAGTATTTTGAGGAACTTTCAATACAATATCATCATTAATTAATGACTCTATTTTAACTTTTCCTCCAAAGAGTGCTGTTTTTAGACCAACATCCATACTCATAAACAAATCGTTCTCTTTACGTTCATAAATTGGTGAGTCTGAAACTTCTACCTTAATCAGTAAATCGCCTCTTTTCCCCATAACTCCTGTAGCACCTTTACCTCGTACACGTAGAGTTTCTCCATTTTTAATACCTGCAGGAACTTTAATATCAAAACTTTCACTGTTCATAGAGATATTGTGTTTCCCACCTTTAACAGAGACATAGAACGGCACAGTAATATTAATGCGTTGATCAAGGTCAGCAGGAGGTTGTCCAAATCCTCCTCCTCCAAAGCCACCACTACCTGCTCCTGCACCACCGAAAATACTTCTTAACAAATCATCTAAATCGACATTTCCACCTTGATTTTTTGCAAAATCATGAAAATTTTGACCACCAAACATTTGGTCACCATACATGTCATATTCATCTTTTTTCTTCTTATCAGAGAGAACTTCATATGCTGCATTTATCTCTTTAAATTTGTCAATTGCAGACTCATCTTTATTTACATCAGGATGATATTTTCGTGCCAATTTACGATACGTTTTTTTTATCTCTTCTGGACTTGCATTTTCACTTACACCTAAAGTTTCATATAAACTTTTTGCCATTGTTTTACCTCTAATAGATTAAATATTACTGAAAGTATATCAAAATATCTTAGCCTATGTCAATCAAGGTTGTACTATTTTTTCTGCATTAACATGATTACAATGATAATAGAGGGGACTCCTAATGAGAGCAGATAGATAGGTATATCTAAAAATTTATTATTATTTAAATAGAAAAAGCCAAAAACAAGTAATCCATAAGCACCCAAACGATAAAAAGAGAGTGAAGCTTTAGAATCTTTAGTTGTTTGCCACAAACTTCGACGACTCTTCTTTAACTTTTCACGCTCCTCTTTAACCACTTCAACCAATGTTTTGGCTTTATCCTCTTCTATTTCTATTTTTTCATCATCATATACTTCATACGGGTCTTCTAACTTGTCTAAGGTATCACGCTCATCATCAGGAATTGCTCCAACATTTAAACGTCCTTGAACCATCGATCGATAAGAGAGTATAGAGCCAAACATAACAAAAGAAGAGGTTAGAAACCCAATTTGACTGTTAATTAACCAATACTCTTCTCCAAAGAAATAAGCTAAAAAAATAATAATTAAGTCAACAATAACTAAAGCAACAATTATCTTTTTCATTAATATTTATCATCCTCATCGTCAGAATCATCATATTTTTTATGTCTATAACGTGGATCATTTGCCAATTCATCTAAAGATTTTTTCTGTTTTTCATATGCTTTATATACATTTAAAATTGCACCTGCCACCCCCCAAAATACACCCAACCACAATAACCATGGAACTCCAAACAGGTTCTTCATTAAAATTCCGAGTCCTACACCTAAAAGTACAGCAACAACAATTGAAATACCTAGGCTTAAGCCATCAGCAGCAGAGACTATTTTTTTTAATTTTGGTTCTTCTTGATTTGACATCAATATCCTTTTTATTCTAACAAATTAACTCTTTTCAACATTATATCTAAGGATCAATCTAACCCTACTTTAAATTATTATAGCTTGTTTTAATATAATTTTATTTTTTAAATTAATTATTTAAGTTTAAGTTTATATTTGCTATAGTAGAGAACGAAAGATAAGTAAAAAAATTAATTTAAAATACAAGGAAAAAATTATGAGTCGTCAAGAAAAAGCAAATTTTATAGAAAAACTTAGAAATGCAGTACAGTTATATAGAGGGTTTACCCAAAATGAGAAAAACTATGCACACCTGCATCTTCCTCAATGGATTGGATCAAAAGGAGAACTAGATTTGTTCATTCAAAAATTTTCAGAACAATCTCTTGACATTCAACCTTTTCTTTATGAAAACAGATTTATAAAAAAAGTTGCTTAATCTATTTAATATCATCTCTATTCCAACGCTCAGGGTCTAAAAATGTATCATCATGAATATGTTTAAAAGATGCTCTAATCATCTTAAAGACCTTTGAGTTATCCTTCTCTAAATCCTCTAACCAAATTTTCATATTTGCCCTAGCATGAGGCATCTTTACATCTTTGAGCATTGCAGGACACGCTTCATCTCCAATGGGTTGTAATTTATTATCATCAGCAAATGCTCTAAGCTGTTTTTCACGGGCTTCAATAAGTGGTCTAATCAAATGAAACCCTCGATTTGTCTTATAAATCGGTGCCATTGCCCTCATTGAACCATTGTAAAACATGTTCATAAAAAAGCTCTCTACTGTATCATCAAAATGATGCCCTAAAGCTACTTTTGTAAAATCATGTTCCTCTGCAAACGTATATAACGCTCCACGACGCATCCGTGAGAAATAAGAACAAAATGATGAGTTTTCTCGAATGGTATCATTCGATATTTCATAAATATTGGTCTCATAAACAGTATGTTTAATATCATATTTTTTACAATGTTCTATTAAATCGGTATAGTGTTCCCCAGGCATTCCATAATTAATAGTACATGCTTCAAATTCAAACTTGAATGGAGCATGACGCTGAATATGTTTCATAATATGAATAAGGGCCAGAGAGTCTTTTCCTCCACTCAAGCCTACTAAAACTTTATCTCCTTCGCCTATCAGTTTAAAGGTTGCATTTGTCTTTCCTGCAACCCTTAAAAGCTTTTTTGAGATATTCAGTTGAGGTTTTATTTCTCTACTCAATGCTATCTACCATATCCAAAATAAAATTAGCCGAAATTTTAGCTGATCCAATCATAAACTCATCAAAATCTATTCCAGCATCATCATTAGCAGTATCAGAGATGGCTCTTAAAATAAAGAATGGAACATTTAAAGCATCACAAACTACTGCCACAGATGCACCCTCCATCTCTAAAGCATCAGCTTTAAAATTGGCAGTAATAAATGCTTTTCGTTCATTAGATGCCACAAACTGATCTCCTGTTGCAATTGTTCCCTCAATAAGTGAAAGTTCATTTTTAACTGCTACTCTTTTGGCAATCTCTCTTAACTTTGCATCACTTTCAATAAAAACAGCCCCTTCAGGAACATAACCATAAGCATGTCCAAAGATAGAGATATCTAAATCATGTTGACATAACTTATCTGCAATAATTAAATCTCCAATTTTAAGTTCAGGGTTAATTGCTCCTGCAACACCTGAAAAAAGAAGTGTAGAACAACCAAACTTTTCTAAAAGAGTAGACGCAGTTAATGAAGAAAAAACTTTACCGATTTTAGAATAGGCGATAACCAATTCCTTCCCTTTATAGGTTGCTTCATAGTAGCTATTATTTGCATATTCAATTTTTTTAATATTTTCGACTTTTTCTAAAAGTGGTTCTATCTCTTCGGGCATCGCACCCATAATCGCAATTTTACACATATATATATTCCTAATTATTTTTGTGAAATTATAGCAAAATATCATTAAAACATCTACTTTAATCGTGAGGTAAAAAAACACTATCTTAAGAAAAAATAAAGAAACTGTATAAAAAGAGAGCAAATATCTGTTTAAGATAAAAAAAATTTATTATTATATGTTTCTTAAGAAACATATACTTATAATAATCTTGTCTTAAGGGACAATTTTTTATTTTAAAGGAAAAATGATGATTAAAACAATTTTATCTACTTTTATAGTAGCTTTAATATTTACAGGTTGTGTAGGAACAGTTGTTGCAAACAACCAAACTAAAGAGAGCAGTGTTAGAAATGCAAAACCTCAAGAAGCAGATAAGAATAATACAAAAATAGACAACAATACTACTTCATTAAAAGAGATAGCTATAGATAAAGCTGTTGAAGTTGCAGATGTTTATACTGATGGAAAAGCTTCTGTATTAAAAAGCTTAATAAAATAATTTTTTAATACAGTAGTACAATTAGAAAATAATAACTTTATTATGATTAAAGTTATTATTTTAATATATTTTATAAAGCTTTTATAGCCTCAACAGTTGCTTTAAGTGAAGCCATATCACTTACATTAAAATGTGGTTTCTTGGTCGCTTTTCGATTAAGACCTTTTAATACTGCTCCATTTCCAAACTCAATATAACAATCCACATCATCATCAATGTTTGCCATAGAGTGTTTATATTTCACTGGTTCAACCAACTGCTTAGCAAGAAGTTCTAACGCTTCTCCTTTTGTATTATATGCTTTGGCTGTAACATTTGAGATAACAGGTGCAATAAATTCATCTTTTATCATCTCATTTAACTTTGCAGAAAGTGGTGCAACAGCTGTTTCCAAAAGTGGACAGTGAGAAGCTACTGACATATCTAATAAAATAGCTCTTTTTGCTTTTGCCTCTTTTAAGATTGGTGCTAAAATTTCTAAATCTTTTTTAATTCCTGCAATTACAATTTGACCATCAGCATTATAGTTAACTGCCCAAACACTAAGCCCTGCTTCTCTCTGCTCTTTACAAATCTCTTCAACAACTTCATCTTTAAGTCCTAAAGAGACCATCATTCCAACAGCTTGTGTGGAACAAGCTTCTGCCATAAGTTTACCACGAAGATTCACAAGCTCTACAGCATCAATCGCATCTAAAGCTCCTGATGCAACAAGTGCAGAAAATTCTCCCAGTGAATGTCCCATTGTTAAAACAGGTTCAACATCAATAGCATCTGTAAAGAGTTTATGTGCAATGGTGGCTACCAAAAGAATAGCTGGTTGGGTAAACTCTGTTTGACCCAAATCATCATTCTCTTCGAAAAGAAGTTTTTCAAAATCAATACCTGTTCTACTACTTGCATTCGACATCATCGCTTTTGCAACTTCTGAATTTTCAAAAAAATCTTTTCCCATTCCTATGCTTTGAGAACCTTGACCTGCAAATAAAAATGCACATTTAACTGACATACCGTAACCTTTTAATAATTGTTTTTAGCATTTTAGCAAAATGGTCATTACGCCATAATGAATAAAGCATATTTCCCATCAGTTGCATTAAATCCAAATCCAACCAACTCTTGGGGAGCATGTTCTTCACTCACAGCTAGTTTTACTTCATACATCATTGCATCCATATCTAAAATAAGTAGATGTTTTACCAACTCTCCTACTGTTAAAGCTGTACTATTATTCTCCACGGTAAAAATAAGCTCTTTCGAAATTTTATCTATATAAAAAGACCCCACAGAAGCTTCTCCTGCATAAATCAAATCTTTTTTATTTTCAGGGTTCTCTTTTAATAACATTCCTGAAATAGTATATCTTTCAGCATTTTGAATACTCTCTCTAATATCTTCTATTAAATCAATAATAACTTTCACAACTTTCCTTTTTTAAATCAAACTATTTTCTGAAACTATCTTCCTGTATAACTATATAATAAGGCTTTTTTTAGTCGTTTAAAAACAGCCCATGTATCTTTAGGACAAATTGCAAAACAACCATGACTACGTCCACCTCTTTTTACATATGTTGCAGGATGTACAATAACATCTCGTCCACCTTTACGAGAGGGATAACCTACTTTACGATTACTTCGCTGTAACCCTTTAACCGATAAGTATTTATAACGTTTCTTTTTAGTCTTACCCACATAAGAACCTACTTTAAAAAAGCCATAAGGGGTCATATTTGTTCCACGTCTATTACTCGATTTCCTTACTTTTCCACCAATCCGACCAGAGCCTTTACCATGTGCAACTTTATGACGATAAACTTTTCCATTTTTGAGATTGATAATGTAGAGGCGTTTCTGTTTGGCTGTTTTAGTATAGTCAGCAATAGCAAGGTACTTTTTAGAAAGACCTTTTTTTCTTTGATTTTTTTTATAATAGTTAAAAGCCCGTTTCAACGCTTTTTTACTAATATTTGTCTTTTTAGCAACTTTTTTATAAATTTTTTGGAGATGCCTCGACTCTTTCCATCCACTCTCTTTTGCCATTACATTTCCAGAGAATAGAAGTGTAATCCATAGTAACAGTAACAATTTCTTCAAAAACTTCCCTTTTTTAATAAAATTTTGGAATAATAGTTAAATTTTGTTGAAATATTAATGAAAAAGTCCTTTTATTCCTATTTTTCACTTAGAATGTATCTATATGCATCATAGTTTTAAATAAAAAACATTAATGTCCTATCTTTTTTATATTTTTCGAGTCAGGTTTTTTAAGCTTAATTTTTCCCTTAAATTTCTCTCCGAAATAGCCTTCATTTGCCATCCATTTGTAAATTTCAGCAGCAATTGGTCCAGAGGTACTACCCCCATGTCCACCATGTTCAACCAGAACAGTTACAATATATTTAGGATTATCAAATGGTGCATAAGTGGTTAACCAAGCATGAGAACGACTGTAGTAATCTAATTGAGACTCCAACATTCTCTTCTTCTCTCCTTGAGGAATAGAGACAACCTGAGATGTTCCTGTTTTTCCTGCAACAACAATAGGTAGCCTTGACATCGCTCGTCTGGCTGTTCCCCTAGGAGAGTTACAAACATCATACATTCCCATACGAATGGTGTTTAAATATTTATTATTAACTTCAAACATTCGATATTCAGGAACAACTTCTTTGTCAACAATTTTATGAACAAGGTGTGGTGTTGGAAGACGTTTTGTTGCCAAAAATGCTGTGTATCGTGCTATTTGTAAAGGGGTTGCTAAATTATACCCTTGTCCAATAGAAGAGATAACCGTCTCCCCTCGATACCAAGGCTGTTTAAAACGTTTCATCTTCCAAGGTTTACTTGGAACAATTCCTTTTGTCTCTCGTGGTAAATCAATACCTGTTTTCTCTCCCAAACCTAACTTATGTAGCCCCTTAGACATGGCATTAATACCTGTTTTCAGACTTTTATTATAAAAATAAACATCACAACTCTCACGAATTGCTTTTCGTAAACCTACTTGTCCATGTCCATGTTTTGACCAACATCTAAACTTATGTTTACTTTTTCCCATAGTAATGTAACCCTTACAATACTCTGACTGGTCTAAAGAAGTTCCTGCGTTAGCAAAAGCAAGTGCCATACCCATTTTAATACCAGAACCAGGAGGATACGCACCTGAAACAATTTTATTGGTAAAAGGATGATTAAAGTCTGTAATTAAAGCTTTCCAAGATTTAGAAGAGATTCCACCCACAAATAAATTTGGATCATAAGAAGGATATGAAACACCAGCAATAATATCGCCATTAACATTCATGACTACTGCCACACCAGCCTGACCAACAAAGAGTTCATTAATCTTTTTTTGCAACTCTAAATCAATATTTAAAATTAGATTTTGATCTTCAATTGGAGCTTTTGTTTTAATCTCTGCAACTTCCTTATTTCTTGCACTTACTTTAACCATTCTATAGCCAAGCTCTCCTTGTAAAACCTTATTATACTGTCTCTCTAAACCTGTTTTGCCAATAACACCGACCGTTTCAACAACACCAATTCTTGTCCCATTATCTTTTTTTTCAATAGCATTGGCTTCTCTA
>Ga0256824_10000438_pt1 | contig 15936 bp, 14 predicted proteins | sample CV67metaG_FD_191570 | JGI IMG/M metagenome (GOLD analysis project Ga0256824, IMG submission 191570) | Hydrothermal vent microbial communities from East Pacific Rise, Pacific Ocean - CV67 | ecosystem: Environmental > Aquatic > Marine > Hydrothermal vents | place: Pacific Ocean: East Pacific Rise...
TAAAGATAAATTACATTAAAAAGAAAAAATACGCTATAATTTTCCTTATGAAAAAGAAAATAAAACAAATAATCAAAGATTTTCACCTACAAAAGCCATTTAAAGTAAAAAAAAGAGAGCTACAACTTCCTATTAATTCCCAAAAGATTATAACCCTTATGGGGGTTCGGCGTTGTGGTAAGACCTCTATTTTGTACGATACCATCAATCAACTTATCCAAACCATACCCAAAGAACAGATACTCTTTTTTAACTTTGAAGATGAACGCTTTGAGTTGAACCAAGAGAGTTTGGATGTGATACTTCAAGCCTATATGGAGCTTTACCCTGAGATAGAGATGGAAAATGTTTATCTCTTTTTTGATGAGATTCAAAACGTAGAGGGGTGGGAGAAGTTTGTTCGGCGTGTTTATGATTCTGTGAGTCAAAATATCTTTATTACAGGCTCTAACTCTAAACTGTTGAGCCGAGACATTGCTACCTCTTTACGTGGACGAACCATCTCTTATGAGGTTTTTCCACTCTCTTTTGCTGAATATTTGTCATTTCAAGATATAGAAGTTGATTTGTACAGTACCAAAAGCTTGGCTATGATTCACAACCGATTAGAGAAGTTTTTACATGAAGGAGCTTTTCCTGAAACCGTTCTTTTGGATAACAGAATTAGAGAGAAGATTTTAAGAGATTACTATAATGTGATGATTTACAAAGATTTGATAGAGCGATTTTCTATTAAAAATGTGGAAGCTTTGAAGTTTTTTCTAAAGCGAATTTTAGCCTCTTCTACCAAATTGGTATCAGTGAATAAAATCTATAATGACTTAAAATCCAGTGGCTTTAAAGTGGGTAAAAATAGCTTGTATGATTATTTAGGTTATGTAGAAGATATCTATTTGAGCTTGACACTTGATAAATATAGTCAAAAAATCACAACCCAAACAGATAAAAAGGTCTACTCCATAGATATAGGGTTGAACAATACTCTGCTTTATAAGTTTTCAGATGATATAGGTAAATCTATGGAAAATGCTGTATTTTTAGAGTTACGACGACAAGAGAAAGAGATATATTATCATACTGATAAGATATCAGAATGTGACTTTGTGGTGGTTGAAAAAGGGAGAGTCACCCAAGCGATACAAGTAACCTATGAGATGGACAATGAACAGACACGTGCTAAAGGGTTAATAAATGCCTGTAAACAGTATAAACTAGAAAGAGGTTTGATTATATCTTATGAGGAAGAGGGTACTTTTGAAGAGAGTGGCGTGACGATTGAAGTGGTCTCTTTAATCGGTTTTTTGTTAAAAGATGAAAGAGGAATGGCTAAATAACCACCCCTCATAAAAAAGAAGCCTCTACTCTTCGATTTTTCTACCATTCTTATCTTGAACAGGTCTGTTATTTGGATGACCAAATAGTGCTGTAAATAAGGTAGCTTGTTCAGCAGAAACAGTAAGAGGAGTTTTGAATACATGCCATTTTACATTTTCGCTACATGGTGGAGTGGTTAGTGAACCTGTAAATTTATAATAATCTTTGTTGGTAGGCATTAATGCTTTGACTTCATCGGCTGTTAACCCACATTTTTGCTCTGTACCTCTTTTTAGTTTTGGAAGCTTCTTCCAAATCTTTGCCAATACAGGATTTTCTGCACCCTCTTTAAACATAACAGCAACAACAGCTAATTTTCCATCATCTGTCGCATGTACAAAGTGAGCTTCTAAAGGAAATGAACCCCCATTAATATTGTTTTCACTAGGTGTATGGAAGTGAAATTGTTTTAGTTTATACTTTGCACCATCAATATTTAAAACACTGCCATCAGCAATATTTACTTGAACTGTATGACCATTATCAATAATAGTTTTAGAACCACTATTGTAGTTTAAGTTAAGTGCTGATAAATCTGTATCGACTGTTGGAACAATATTAATAGGTGATTGCATATGTCCTTCTGAACACATATGATATTTACTATTTAACTCAGACCAGTGACTTGGACCCACCTCTGCTGTATAACCCCAATGTTTGTGTGCATGATTTTCTGAATGGTGGTTTTCTACATTGTGATGTTTTATCGTTTGACTACATCCTGCCATAAGAAATAAAGCAGTTAGTGCTGTAATTGAATAAGTTGTAATTTTGTTCATTGTTTTCCTTTTTCTTAAATTAGTTTTCATTTTATCAAAAAAACTTATGATAATATAGAAAATCATGATTTATAATGGATAATTGAAGATTTTTTTGAATATTTAGTTTAAAATATTTTTTTCAATTAATTTGATTTATAAAGAGAATAAATTAATTTGTTATAATGACAACATGAAAAATGAAAAATTAAACATAATATTTGGACCCGTAAACTCTCGTCGTTTTGGTAAGTCGTTAGGGATAGACCTTAGCCCCAGTAAAAAGCAGTGTAACTTTGATTGTTTGTATTGTGAGCTTGAACCTGTTAAAACCGTGGGGGAGTATGAAGATGTTATCTCTGTAGAAGAGATTATGGATGCTTTAAATGAGTCCTTGCAAAACCATCAAGACATAGACGCTTTGACGGTGACAGCCAATGGTGAACCAACACTGTACCCTCATTTATCTGAATTGATGGATGAGATTAACAAAGTAAAAGGTTCTATTAAAACACTCATACTCTCAAATTCAGCCAAAATAGATGAACCCAAGGTGCAAGAAGCACTTATGAAGTTCGATACCGTCAAGCTATCACTAGACTGTGCTACAGGACGTTGTCTGAAACGTTTAGATAGGTCTCATGAGGGGATTGATGTAGAGAAGATAAAAGAGGGGATGTTGAGCTTTAAAGCGAAGTTTAAAAATCCTCTTATTATAGAGATACTAATGGTTAAAACCATTAATGACAGTGAAGAGGAGATAGAAGCTTTAAATGAGTATTTATTAAAACTAAAACCAACACGGATAGACATAGGGACAATTGACAGACCACCTGCTTATAAAGTAGAAGCGTTAAGTTATGAAAATTTACGTGAAATATCTTTAAACTTTGACAGTTCTTTACCTCTTTATATCGCTTCTCGTAAAAAAGTGACAGCCAAACCCTCTTTTTATAGTCGTCAAGATATTTTAGAGACATTAAGAAAAAGACCTTTGACCCAAGAAGATATAGATGTGTTGTTTGACAGTAAAAGTAAAGATGAATTTCAAGTTTTGGTCAATGATAGAAAGGTAGACAAGCTTGATTGTGGTGGGTATCTGTTTTATATTCAAAGACGCGATATTGAGTCCTCTTATTAATGATATTACATTAAATACGTTTAAAAATAATCAGGATAGGCTTTTTTTTGTAAAAAGTTTCAAAAACCCTTGACATTGAAAGGGTTTTTGTCTATAATCGCACTCCAATTTAATTGGTATTAAATGTTCCGGATTAGCTCAGCGGTAGAGTAGGTGACTGTTAATCACTTGGTCGCTGGTTCGAATCCAGCATCCGGAGCCATATTTTACAAAATTAGATTTCTTAATTATTATGTTCCGGATTAGCTCAGCGGTAGAGTAGGTGACTGTTAATCACTTGGTCGCTGGTTCGAATCCAGCATCCGGAGCCACTTCAAAATATTCCCCCCTAAAATTAAATTTCAAATTATTACTTAGATAGGATTCCTATGGCAAAAAAGAAACAAACATTAGATTTTTCAAACGATAATATTACCTATAAAACCAAAGAGCAAAGGGTTAAAGTTTTGAGTCTAAATCTTAACAATATGAATGTAGAGGTGATTGTTGTGGAAGATGAAAAAAAGAAGGTTAGAAAAATCCCTTTTGCACAGCTTCCGAAGGAGGTTAAGAAGGTACTTAGACCGATTTGATGTATTATTTGTTAAAATAAAATGGCGTAGGGTGCGTTTCCCAACGCACCGATAAAATAAAATTCAAATTTATTACCATTTAAAATATTAATAAAACGGTGCGTTGGGAAACGCACCCTACGGTTATTAATCTATATGCAAAACAGAATAAACATCTGTTTGAATCCCATCACGTCCTTTTAAGAAGTCAAGTTCTAGTATAAAACACGCCTCAACACACTCTGCCCCAACTTTACCGATAAGCGAGGCTGCTGCTTTGGCTGTTCCTCCTGTGGCGATGAGGTCGTCTATGAGTAAGACTCTTGCATTTTCTTTTGGGAACGCATCTATGTGTACTTCTACTTCATCTACACCATACTCTAGGGCATATTTTTCAGAAACAGTTGTGTAAGGGAGTTTCCCTTTTTTTCTTACTGGAACGAAGCCGATGTTTAATCTATCGGCTAAAATAGAACCAAAAATAAACCCTCTTGCATCAATCCCTGCAATGTAGTCCAAGTTATAACTTTCATAACGTGAAGTTAAGTGGTTTATCAGTGTTTGAAGTGCTTTTGGATTATTAAGTAGGGTAGTTATGTCTTTGAAAACTATCCCTTCTTTTGGAAAATCAGGGATGTCCCTAATGCTCTCTTCTAAAATTTTTTTATCTTCACTTGTTAATGTTGACATAAGTACTCTTTTTATTTTATTTACCCGTAGTATAACAAAAGTAAACCAATTTTAAGAGCATTTGGGTAAAATCGCATCTTAAAACAGAGGTCGTAAAAATGGCAAAACAAAGAGTACTTGTAAAATTTTCAGGTGAAGCACTGGCTGGTGAGAATGGCTATGGAATCGACACTCAAATACTTCATTATATTTCGGGTGAAATTAAATCATTGATTGAAAATGATATAGAAGTAGCAGTTGTTATTGGTGGGGGAAATATCATTCGTGGTGTTTCTGCTGCTGCTGATGGTGTGATTAAAAGAACATCAGGTGATTATATGGGGATGTTGGCGACAGCCATCAACGGAATAGCCCTTCAAGAGGCATTTGAACACAATGGGTTAGATGCAAGATTGGTTTCGGCTATTGATATGCAAGAGATAGGTGAACCATTTATTGTTCGTCGTGCTAAAAGGCACTTAGATAAAGGTCGTGTGGTTGTTTTCGCAGGTGGAACAGGTAATCCATTTTTTACTACCGATACAGCAGCGACCTTAAGAGCTCAAGAGATTTGTGCTGAAGTGATTATAAAAGCTACCAAGGTAGATGGTGTTTATGACAAAGATCCCAATAAGTTTGATGATGCTGTTAAGTTAAAAAGCTTAACTTATAGTCAAGCTTTAAGTGAACATATAAAAGTGATGGATGATACCTCTATTGCTTTGGCAAGAGATAACAATTTACCTATTATTGTTTGTGATATGTTCGCAGAAGGTAATTTACTTAAAATTATACAAGGTGACAGAGACCTATGTTCAATCGTTGAAGAGAAATAAAACATTATTTAGAAAAGGAATAATATGAAAATTGAAAAGTTAACAGCCCAAGCATTAGAGAGAGTTGATTTTGATAGATATTTGTTGGCTGCAGCCGTTGGAAAAAGAGCAGAGGCTATTGCTAAAGGAGCATCCCCCTTGGTTGCTATGGATCCTAAAACTGAAAAATTTGCTGACATTGCATTGGTTGAGATTGCAGAAGGTAAAATTATTATCAGTACTGAAGGGTAAGCACCTTGGAGGCTTTATTAAAAAAAGCACGTCATATTACTATCATAGAAGAGGCTGAGGGGCTTCTCTATGAATATCATTCTACCTATTCACCACTTTTTGAAGAAGCATTAACCTTAGCAAAAAAGGCACATGTTCATCAAACACGTAAAAGTGGAGAACCTTATATCATCCATCCCATACTTGTTGCCACCATTACAGCTTTAATTTCAAATGATGAAACCATGATTATTGCAGCACTTTTACATGATGTGGTAGAAGATACAGAATATACACGTGAAAATATGGTTGAGATGTTTGGGGAAGATGTCGCTTTTTTAGTTGATGGTTTAACCAAAATTGAAGTGATTAGGGATGAAGAATTGATCCCCTCATCTTCAAATGAAAAACTTATCTCATCGGCTTTGACCTTTAGAAAAATGTTACTTTCATCCATAAAAGATGTTCGTGTTTTGGTGGTAAAGTTATGTGACCGTTTACATAACATGACAACACTTGATGCTTTACCAGCAGACAAAAGACTGAGAATTTCAGAAGAAACAATGGTTGTTTATGCACCCATTGCTCACCGTTTGGGTATCTCTCAGTTAAAAAATCGTTTGGAAGATTTGAGTTTCTATTATATCTATCCTGATGCTTATGCCAATATTGATAAGTATATTGTTGAGAATCTTCAAAACTTACATCTAAAACTTAATGTATTTGTCACAAGTATCAACAAGTTGATGAAAGAGAATGGTTTTAGAGCAGATAGCTTTGAGGTTTTTGGACGGGTTAAACATTATTACTCTATGTATCAAAAGATGCAAAGAAAAGGGATAGGGATTGATGAAATTCTTGACTTAATTGCTATCCGTATTTTGGTAAAAGACGATATAGATTGTTATAAAGTTTTAGGTTCGTTACATCTAAACTATAAGCCTATTATCTCACGTTTTAAAGATTATATCACTTTACCTAAAGAGAATGGTTACAGTACCATCCATACCACACTTTTTAACGATGATGGTATTGTTGAAGCTCAGATTCGTACCTTTGAGATGCACAAAACAGCCGAATATGGTATCGCAGCACATTGGCGATATAAAGAGGGTAGAGAATCTCAACAAAGGGTTAACTTAGAGTGGTTAGAGAGTTTACAGTATCAAAATGAAAATGTAGAAGAGTTTTATGCCTTGGCAAAGGGTGATTTGTTTGTTGATGATATTTCAGTTTTTTCCCCAACGGGTGAAAATTTTACTTTACCTCGTGATTCAGTTGCCTTAGATTTTGCCTATGCAATCCATTCTGAAATAGGGGATAAGGCTATAAAAGCTTTGGTAAACAAGCGTAAATCATCACTTTTGACAACCTTAAAAAATGGTGATATTGTCCGTATTATGACCGATGAAAATGCCAAGGTACGTTGTTCATGGTTTGATACAGTACAAACTTCAAAAGCAAAAGATGGAATTAAAAGTGCTTGTAATCAGAAGATTAAAGAGAGCAATCGTTTGGCGGCATTAAGCATTTTGACCCAGTTGACATCGCTAGACAGAGATGTGATAGAGAAGATGTTCGACTCTTGTGAACTAAAAGAAAATGCCTATAAATTGACTTCAAATCGTGAGATGTATAAAGAGGTTTTAGATAAATTTATAGAGAAGTCACCCTTGATTTCAAAAGATTTTATCTATCCCACGGAAACCAAACATGAGAACTTTACTTTTATCTGTAACAAAGCGATAGATAAAGTGGAGTTTGATTACTGTTGTCACCCCAAAATGGGAGACGAGTTGGTGGCTTTTTATATAGATAAAAAAGTGATTATTCACCATAAACTATGTCAACACGCTTATAAATTAATGGAGCAGAAAACTCCCATGATTTATGTGACATGGGTGGATGAAAAAACAGCACGGTATCAATTGATTATCTCTTTACAAAACCGTAGAGGAATCTTGGCTGAGTTGTTACATAAATTGGCAGTTTTAGAGTTAGATGTTCTCAGTATAGAATTGGGGATTAAAAGTTCTGAAAGTGCAGAGTTTTGTAAACTGGAAGTGGAAACCAAAGAGCAGAACTCTAAAAAATTACAAGAAAAACTAAGTAAAAAACTTAAATTAATCGAGATGATTTCTTTAAATGATGCATACAAAAAATAATATAGAGGGTAATAGATGTCAAAACAAGCAGAGATAAAAATAGCTTTAGATGAAATCAGCAGAGGGTCTGCTGAGATTATAGATATGGAACGGATTGAGAAATTGGTCACAAAGTTTTATGAAACGGGTGAAACATACACTGTAAAAGCTGGTTTTGACCCAACAGGTGCAGACTTGCATGTGGGACATACCGTGTTACTACAAAAGTTAAAAGCGTTTCAAAATCATGGGGCTAGAATTCAACTTTTGGTGGGTGATTTTACAGCGACCATTGGAGACCCTACAGGGAAAAGTGAGACACGTAAAGTACTTGACCGTGAGACCATTTTGGAAAATGCACAAACTTACCAAGACCAAGCATTTATTTTACTGGATAAATCAAAAACAGACATTGTTTTCAACTCAACATGGCTTGAAGCCTTGGGTGCAAGTGGCATGGTGGCTTTGACCACAACCTTTAATGTGGCACGTATGTTAGAACGTGATGATTTTGAAAAGCGTTATAAAAGTGGACAAAGCATCTCTATTTCAGAGTTTATCTACCCTTTACTTCAAGGGTATGATTCAGTAGAACTAAAGTCGGACATTGAGATAGGGGGGACTGACCAAAAGTTTAACCTACTTATGGGGCGACATTTGCAACGAACTTACAATGTAGGAAAAGAACAAGCTGTCCTTATGATGCCTATTTTAGAGGGTCTTGATGGGGTTCAGAAGATGAGTAAGTCACTTAACAACTACATCGGTATCACCGAAGAGCCAAAAGATATTTATGCTAAAACATTGTCAATTTCTGATGAATTAATGTGGCGTTACTATGAGCTACTTAGTGAAAAATCATTGGCAGAGATAGCACAACTTAAAGTGGATGTAGCAAATAGGGACGTACACCCTAAAAAGGCGAAAGAAAATTTGGCATTGGAGTTAACTGCTAGATTTTATAATGAAGAGTCTGCTACTATGGCTAAAAACGAGTTTGATAACGTTTTTAAATCAAATAAATTACCAACTGATATACCTGAATTTGAGATGGAAGAGGGGATTTGGATTTGTCAAGCGTTGCAAGATGCTGGGTTAGAGCCATCTTCTTCACAAGCACGGCGTGATATTAAACAAGGTGCTGTCCGTATCGACCAAGAGAAGATTTCAGATGAGAAAATGAACTTAAGCTCAGGGGAGTATATTTTACAAGTGGGTAAACGAAAATTTGCAAAAGTAAAGGTGAAGTAGTGGAATTAAAATCTTTTAAAATTGGGAAGCATACCATAGAGAAACCAATCATTCAAGGTGGAATGGGTGTTGGTATCTCATGGGATCAATTGGCTGGAAATGTAAGTTTAGAGGGTGGTTTAGGTGTTATCTCAGCTGTTGGTACAGGTGTATATAAAAACAGAGAGTTTGCTCATAAAGTGATAAAAAACAGACCTCATACAGAAACAAACTTTTATAGTCGTGACGCATTAATAGAAATTTTTAAAAATGCTAGAAAAATTTGTGGTGATAGACCTTTGGCTTGTAATGTTCTTTATGCACAGAGTGGTTATGACCAGACAGTTGCAGATGCTTGTGAAGCAGGTGCTGACATGATTATTACAGGGGCAGGGCTTCCTTTGACCATGCCAGAAGCTGCTAAAAATTATCCTGATGTTGCTCTTATTCCTATTGTCTCTACAGCTAAAGCACTTAGAATTTTATGTAGACGTTGGAAAAAGACACACAACAGACTACCTGATGCTGTCATCGTAGAAGGACCTTTAAGTGGTGGACACCAAGGGTTTAAGTATGATGAGTGTTTTAAACCTGAAAACCAACTGGAAGTAATTTTACCCCCTGTGATAGAAGAGGCTAAAAACTGGGGTTCTATGCCTGTTATAGCTGCTGGTGGTGTTTGGGACCATGATGATATCGTTAAAATGATGGAGCTTGGAGCTGATGCTGTCCAAATGGGTACACGATTTATAGGTACAATCGAATGTGATGCAAGTCAAGTGATGAAAGAGATGATTATCGGTGCTGGTGAAGAGGATATTAAACTTTTCAAATCGCCTGTTGGTTATCCTGCTCGTGGTGTTAAGTCTCAGCTTCATGCCAATATAGAAGCAGGAACTGCTCCTAAAGTCGCTTGTATTTCAAACTGTGTTGCACCTTGTAATCGTGGGGAAGAAGCTAAAGTAGTTGGTTATTGTATTGCTGATAGACTCAGTGATGCCTATGATGGAATAGCAGAGAGTGGACTCTTCTTTACAGGTGCTAATGGTTATAAACTCAAAGAGATTATAACTGTCAAAGAACTTATGGAGAAGTTGATGGATGGAGAAGATAATTCTTAACAAAAAAATATTTATATTATTTTTAATACTACTATTTAATAGTTTACTATTTTCAGGAAATGACTTTTCAAAGAGTCAAATACGGAAAGGGGAGTTAAACCTCTACTTTTCCTCTAAAATCGAAAGGGTAAGTTATTTTTCTATCCCTATCGAAGATGGACTTACCAAATATGTTTATGATATTTATGGTGCGATTCTCCCTTCAGGAAAGGGGATATCTCAGCACACATATAAGACCATTAAGTCCTTTCGGATAGGACAAAATAGCCCCCATAAATTGCGTGTGGTACTTGTCTCCTCCCAAAAAGCTCTTGACAAACATGTTTATGCTGACAATGTTCTTGCCATCCCTTTGATACATGGGAAAAAGTCTATTTTAAAGGGAACTTCTCTTGAATCAGCAATGGTTACACCAAAAGTAATAACTACAACGACAACCAAAGTACGTTCGAAAAAAAGTACCTCTTTAAATAGTTCGAAAAAAAAATATATAATTGTTATTGATGCAGGGCATGGTGGAAAAGATAATGGTGCATCATGTTGCAAAAAAAAGAAAGAGAAAAACGTAACCCTTGCTGTGGCTGAAAAACTTAAAAAAAAGTTAGAGAAAAAGGGTTATAAAGTTTATATGACCAGAGATGATGACACTTTTGTGAAGCTTCCCAAACGAACAGAGTTTGCCAATAAGAAAAAAGCAGATATCTTTGTCTCTATTCATGCCAATGCAGCTCCCAATAAAAAATTGGCAAATGTTTTTAAAGGGATAGAGATTTATTATTTGTCTCCAGCCAAAACAGACCGAGCCAAAGAGGCTGCTGCAAAAGAGAATGCTGTGATGTTTAAAGATAAGGATTTTTATACTAAAAATGCGTATCTCTCTTTAATTAGTCGAGAAAAGATTATTGAGTCACATAAACTGGGTTTAGATGTCAGTGCTCAAATGCTTTCAAATATACGAAGCTCTTATGGAAAAGTTGAAGATGGTGGGGTAAAACCTGCAAATTTCTGGGTACTTGTTGGCGCTCAGATGCCAGCTATTTTAGTGGAAACAGGTTATATTACTCACCCCAAAGAGGGTAATAATCTTATGAATGCCTACTATAAAGATTTGTTGGCAAAAGGTATTATGGAAGGTATTGGTCGTTATTTAAGAAATAAATAACGTGTAGGTTCGATTTTATCGAACAATTGTTTTATGGGCTTTAATACCTGTTCGATGAAATCGAACCTACGGGATTTAAGCCTAATTTTAGTGGAAAGGTTTTAGGCATAATGTCTTCTAAACCATTGATAGTAAACAGCCGTAACAATAAATCCTAGCCCCATAATCATTGTAATGTAGTTTAATCCCAAGCCCATTTTTGCACTGTAGCCCACAAAGAGTGTAACAGCTATATTGGTCAGCATAAAAATCATATCGTTGTAAGCGATAACTCTTCCCAAGTATTTACTTTCTATCTCTTGTTGTAGCAGATAATAGGTGTATGACCAAAGGGAAGTGGAGAGAAAACCCACCATAACCATACTTATAAGTGAATAGGTAAAATCATGTTGTATAAAAGCCCAAAAAATAATGGCTAACCCTTGTAGTCCAAAGAAATGGTGTAGGTTAGAAGCCGTGATAAAACGACTAAAAAGAAGAGGACCAACGGTTAACCCTATGGCTCTACTTGCATTTATCCACCCTATGGCTAGAGGTATGGCAACAATATATTTATAGTGATAATCAGCTAAAAGAGTCACCAACGTATCAAAACTTGTAAATCCTATGCTAGAGTGCAACACGATAAGGTGTAAGAGTTTTTTATGGTTTTTTAGATAGTAAAAACCACTCTTCATCATCTCTATGGCTGACTGAGTATGTTTTACAGGTTTGAGGTTTATATGTAAACCAAGGAGTACCATAGAGGCTATGATATAAAGGACAACATCTATCAGAAAGGTTGTATCGTAGCCAAAATAGTAAGTGACCACACCACCCAATGCCATACCCATTGCAAAACAGATAGACCAGACCATGGAGTGAATCTCATTGGTATTTTTTAGCATCTTCTCTTTTAATATTTTAGGAAACAGAGCCATCTCTGCTGAAAATAAAATAGAGGCAGATAAAGAACGTATAAATAAAAAAATCATCAGCCATCCTATCTCATCAAGAGAATTAACCGTCATAAAAAGTAGGGTCATACTGATTTCGATAAGTAAAAGGGTTTGCATCAGTTTTTTAAACTCTATACGGTCTATAATCCACCCCGAGATGGGGGCTAAGAGTATGGCTGGTAACATTATCATCATAATAACATAGGCAATCACCATCTCAGAAGCACCATACTCAACCAACATGGATGCTATAGCAACCTGAGAAAACCAAGTACCAAAATAGGAGATAAATTGTATGAGTGTCAGTCGTGCAACGATAGGATTTTTTAATGTTTCTAAATAAGTTATTTTTTTCATGGGGTATTTTATCAGAACTTTAACTCTTTTATATAGTATAATTATTCTTAAAATAGAGTTCTTGTAAATTCCCTTCTTTTCCCCTTTAAACAAAAATAGATAAAAAGATACTTTTTTATGTTTGAATATTTAAACTCATTAAGTGATGTTTTATTATATTTTTCTTTTATATTATTTTTATAATAATATTTTAAGTTTAAATTAATATAAAGGGAATTAAACTATAATTTGAGAGAATTAAGGATTCATCAGTGACGTAATAATATGTTTAAAAAATATTTTTAATGATTATAAGGAAAAAATATGAAGTTAAGAGAGGTAGCAGAAATAATAAAAGGTGCTTATCTAGTAGAAGAGCAAACAAGTAGAGAATTAAAAGTAAAAGAGTTAACAATGGTTTCATTAGAACCCATCTCATTTCTTGATGAGAGAAAACTTATAGAGATTAAATCTACAAGTAGAATATCACCTAAACAGTTAACCAAAGCAGGGGATGTTATTGTTAGCTTATATTCTCCTATGATTGCATGTTATGTTGAAAAAGGTCAAGAGGGTTATGTTGTACCTCATTATATGGCAATTGTAAGAACAAAACCTTATGCTAAAGTAGACAGTCGTTTTATTGTACAGTTTATTAATTCAATTCGGGGAAGAAGGGCGTTGGCAAAAAGACCAGATGCTTTTACTCACAGTAGACCAACATCATTGCCTTTGGCATCTTTGGCTCAGGTTGATTTGTTAGTCGAAACGAATACATTGATTCGTTCATAAAGAAGAGCCTAAGTTATAACTTAGGCTTTTAAAAGCTTAGATTTTACTCTGAATAAATTCTTCCATCTCAGCAACAATAGGATCAAGTTCTCTTTCCCCATTGATAACTTGCAGTAAATTCTTAGCTGTATAGAACTCTTGAATTTCAGCCAATGGGTCAGTATAAATCTTCATTCTGTCAAAGAATACTTCAATACTATCATCTGAACGCTCTTCACCTGGTTTAGCATCAGCTGCACGACCTAAAATTCTGTCTTTCGCCACTTGTTCAGAGACTCTAACTTCAATGGTAGAAACCAATTCAATCTCATCTTCTGTAGCCAAAAGCTCATCAAGTGCTGTCATCTGCTCTACGGAACGTGGATAACCATCTATTAAAATGTTGTCTACAGGTGCTTGTTTTATAGCAGAAACAATGGTGTCAATAATGATGTTTAAAGGAACTAATGCACCTTTTGAGATAAATCCATCAATGGTTTGACCAAGCTCTGAACCTGAAGCCACCTCTTCACGAAGCATATCACCTGTTGAGTAGTGAACGATGTTGTCATTTTTACCAGCAATAATACTGGCATCTGTTGTTTTACCAGAACCAGGAGCTCCGATGATTAGAAAGAGTTTTTTCATGTTTTTCCTTTTTTGTAGTTTATGTTGGCATCCTCCCTTGTTCCCACGCTTAGCGTGGGAACGAGTAGGGATGTTGAATTTTTATTCGGTAATTTGTTTACGTATTCTAAGACTCAAATCATCCAATTGATCTTGTTCAACTGGGCTTGGGGCTTGTGTTAAGATACATTGTGCTTTTTGTGTTTTAGGGAAGGCGATAACTTCTCTAATACTTGAACTTCCTGTCATAAGCATAATCATTCTATCAAGACCTAAAGCAAAACCACCATGTGGTGGTGCTCCAAATTTGAAGGCTTCAAGTAGGAAACCAAATTTCTCTTCAGCTTCTTCATCTGAAATCCCCATCAGTTTAAATATCTCTTTTTGAAGTTCCTCTTTGTGAATACGAATCGACCCACCACCAAGCTCTGTACCGTTTAGTACAATATCATACGCGATAGATTTTAAATCTTCAATGTCATCATAAACTATTTTACCATTTTCGTCAGTTTGGGGCATGGTAAATGCGTGGTGCATCGCTTTTGTTCTTCCATCTTCCACTTCAAACATTGGAAAATCCATTACCCATAAGAACTCAAAGGTATCTTTTGGAATGATGTTCATAATCTCTGCAAGGTAGATTCTGAAACGACCCATGTAATCCCATACCAGTTTTTTGTTACCAGCACCAAAGAATACAGCATCACCAACTTCTAGTTCACATCTGTCAATAATCGCTTGAATATCTTCATCTGTAAAGAATTTAGTCAACGGACCTTTAAGACCATCTTCTTTCATTTGGAAGTAACCAAGACCTGACGCTCCAAATTTACGAACGTAATCTTCAAAACCTTTCATCTGACGTTTTGAGAAAATCTCGTCACCTTTTGGAACTTTTAGGGCTTTGATTCTATTTTTCTTTGGGTCTTTTGCAATGTTAGAGAAAATTTCATTGTCACATCTCTCAAAAATGTCAATTACATCTACCATTTTAAGGTCATAACGCATGTCTGGTTTGTCTGAACCGTAGTTCTCCATCGCATCCATGTATGCCATTCTAGTAAACTTAGTAGGGATATCAAAACCACAGTTTTTGAAAACAGAGTGAATCAGTTTTTCACCAACTTCAATCACATCTTCTTGGTCACAGAAAGACATCTCAACATCTATCTGTGTAAACTCTGGTTGTCTATCTGCTCTTAGGTCTTCATCTCTAAAACATTTTGCTATTTGGAAGTAACGGTCAAAACCACCTACCATAAGAAGCTGTTTGAAAAGCTGTGGAGACTGTGGAAGTGCATAAAACTCACCACCATGAACACGTGAAGGTACAAGGTAATCTCTTGCTCCCTCTGGTGTAGACTTGGTAATGATTGGTGTTTCAACTTCAAGGAAACCAAGCTCGTCGAGTGCATTACGTGTTGCAATGGTTGCTTTTGAACGAAGTTTAAAAATGTCATAAGACTTTTGAGTTCTAAGCTCTAAGTATCTGTATTTAAGTTTAATCTCTTCATTAACTTTGTCATCACCCAGCTCAAAAGGCATCGGTTTAGAAGTGTTTTCGATGATTAATTTATCGACAACTATTTCAACTTTTCCAGTTTTTAGTTTAGGGTTTTCAAGACCTTCCCCTCTGGCACGTACTTTTCCAGTTACAATCAATACAAATTGGTCACGTACACCTTCAGCTAGTTTATGTGCTTCTGCATTGTCAGCAGGGTCACAAACAAGTTGAACAACTTGGTCTTTGTCTCTAAGGTCAATAAAAATCAACCCACCATGGTCACGACGAGAAGCAACCCAACCAGATACGGTTACTGTCTCGCCAATATGTGTTTCGTTTACATCAGCACAATAATGTGTTCTCACTAATAATTCCTCTATTGTTTATATAGACTATATATAATTAAAATTTTTCGCGATTATAGCGAATAGTTGCATAGAGGCAGTTTTAGCTGAAATTTATTTTATAATTTCTATCTCTATAATGACCTCTTTCCCATTGGGTGCATCTTCATTGTCAGACTTTTTATTGTTAATCACCAAAACTCTATCGCCTACTTTTAAG
>Ga0256824_10000441_pt1 | contig 15900 bp, 20 predicted proteins | sample CV67metaG_FD_191570 | JGI IMG/M metagenome (GOLD analysis project Ga0256824, IMG submission 191570) | Hydrothermal vent microbial communities from East Pacific Rise, Pacific Ocean - CV67 | ecosystem: Environmental > Aquatic > Marine > Hydrothermal vents | place: Pacific Ocean: East Pacific Rise...
ACTTTTACTTAATTATTTAAACCCTATTAGAATTAATGTATAATATAAAAAATTTGTAAGGAGACTTGGATGGGAAAACAACTTTTAATTTTAATCCCTCTTTTATTACTTTTTCTCTCATGTAATCAAAGTGAAACCAGAGAGATTAAAAGAGAAAATATTACAACAACTGCAATAACAACCACAACAATGCCTAGCATCAACAATGTTTATAAAAAGTATAAAGAGGCTTTTAGTGTAGCAAAAAAAACAAATAAACCTGTCTTTATCCTCTTTACAACCAAACATTGTCGCTGGTGTAAAAAGCTCAAAGAGACAACACTAAAAGAGAGCCAAATTGTTGATGCACTCAATGCTGATTTTATTGTTTTACTTCTAGATAAAAATCAGAGTCCATACCCTTCAAAATACCGAGTAAGTGCTGTTCCAGCTGTCTATATTACGGATAAAAATGAAGAAGTTTTTACATCAATTGTTGGCTATCATAAAAATCCACACGATTATATGAAATGGTTTAATTATATTAAAATCGAACTCTATAACTAATTTTTCAACCTATAGGCTTTGAATATATTTTAATAAACCACGCAAGAGTGCCTTGGGATCAGGAGGGCATCCTCGAATATGTGCTTGTGTTAAAAAATGGATATTAGCCTGACCTTTAATAGCAAAAGTATCTTTAAAAGGTGCGTGAAGCATCATACAATCACCTATAGAGATCACATGTTTTGGCTCTTTTAAGTTTTGATAATGCTCCATACAGATAGGATATATATTTTCAGTCAATAGACCTGTCAACAACATGATATCAGCCTCTTTCACATCATAAACCATCTCTATTCCTACCCTAGAAATATCGTATAGAGGATTAAAAAGAGCGCGAAATTCAAGTTCACAAGCACCACAACTGCCTGTATCAATAATATAAACTTTTAATTTAGAAGCAAACTTATTTTTAATCTCCTCTTTTAGAAGACGTTGTAATCGATTAAGTTCTCCATCGGGTTTGACTCTTTTCATTGCTCGGTTTTGATTAATTTTATCTCTAAATAGATTATACATTTTAACTCCTTATTATAAATCGTTTGCAGAAAAGCTTATAGGAATACTTTTTATAACCAATCTTAAACTCTCAAGATCATCTCCCTTAAGACAACGAGAAAGAACTTGCAGGTTTAAAAAGCTTGGATCACGAACAAAAAAGCGTTCAATTTTTTCATCTTTGATCTTCAAATACATCATCAGCTCCCCAGCAGAGCTTTCAATATAAGAGTAGTACTCTCCGTCTAAAAATGATCCCAGAAAAAAGGGTAATACTTTGTTGTCCAGAACACGTCTCATGATACGTAACGAAGTATGAATTTCTGTAAGTCTAATTTTAAAACGTGAAGAGACCTCTCCCTGCCCCTCTTGTGCGGGTACAAACCCATAATCCATATAGATTTTATCTGACGATCTTCTATCTAATTCCATCTCAGATGATCTAGCAACAAGCCCTACCAGACCAAAAAGAGAAGTCTCCTCTTTCGAGATAAAACCTTTGTCTAACAATTTCTTCCAAAAAGAGGGTTTATCTTTGAGCCACTTCTCAAACCAAAGAAGCTCTTTTTCTAAATATCGTAGAAACTCGTAACCTGATGTCAGAGCAACTGTATTCTCCATATTTGTAATCGAAAAACCAAATCGATGTCCTGTTAAATCATGCATAATCTCTCGACCATACTCTACAAGTTTTGTAAAAAAGGAGACACCTTCTTTAAAATGAATCGATTCTGACATCTCTCCCAAATCTGAAAGGTGATTTATAACCCTCTCAAATTCAAGAAAAAACATATGTTTAATTTTAAGAGAAGTAGGCAATGTTCGTTTTGATGCTTGTAGTTGTATCTCTAAATATGCCAGCTGATAAGCGATACTAGAAGTTCCAGATATACGTTCAATAATTGGTTTTGCTTCATTAATATCCATTCCTTCGACCATTTTTTCAATCGCACGATATTTATAAAAAGGAATCGATTCAAAGTGTAAAATTTGACCATTTCTATCAAAAAGTTGAAATTGAGAAGATTCTAAATGATAAGGCTGAACTGGTCCTAAAACTGTACCAATAGTTTCAGTTACTTTTTCATCCTCTCTATCTTTAGGATCTATATCTAATTTAGAAAAAATTTTTCGCATAGGATAGGTATTTTTAGGAAAATAATGATGCTTTGGAAAATTTTGATTATCACTGCTCTCAATGATCTCTATCCCAAAATCATCACTAATTTTTCGTTCAAACCATACAGCACTTGGGTATTTCAGAGCAATAGAAGTCAAAGTAGGAGTTACCTTCTCGATTCTCTCATTTACTACCTCTGTATCATATACAGTAATAATTTCAAAATAGTTTTTCTCTTCTTTTGCAAATCTGGCTATTAGTCTCATAAATAACATTATACAACATTTTATATTAAAATTGATTAATTATGGTTATTTTATCTATTAAATTTTTTTTTTCAGTATATCTTCATAAAAATGATAACAACTTACAAAAATATCACCATTCTCTTTGCGTACCCGTCTATCGTCTATCAGATATGCTCTCTCTAACCGCTTAAGAATTTTTCTCTTTTTTTTCTCTTTAGTAATGTTAGAACGTTCAAAGAATTCATCAATTGTAATCCAACAAGCATCCTCTCTATCCTGCTCAATTTGTAAATCTTCTTTAGTTTCCAACTCTAAATGTTTTCTAAAACTCATATAGTCCACCTGCTTAACATAGAGGTTACGCATCTCTGAAAAAACTTGTTTAAGCAACTCTATTTCACCACGAAGTGTTGTATTGATTTCTGTATTGGTATGCTTTAAGTCTGAAATATTCTCTTTTAAAATAGCTATGGTCTCCTCTTTCGAATTGAGAAGTTCTTTTACATCAATATGGTGTCTGTTTAAAATCTCTTTTTCTGATTCTATTTCTAAAGCTATATCTGACTCTTGTTCTAAAATAATATAAATCTTTCCATTAATAGTTTTTGAATCCAAAAGCCCCTTTTTAATCTTGGCATAAACTGCCTGTCTAGAGATTCCTAACTCATTTGCATATTCTATAGGTTTAAGCAATTTGCTCATCTGTTAACCTTCGTAATAATATATTAAAATATAATACCATAATAGTAGAGAGTTTGTAAATAATTCTGAAAAGAAGAAATATAAATAGAGAATAGATTAATTTTTATAAAAACCGAATGAAAAAGCTTCATTCGGAAAAGTATCAGGAGAAGAAGACGATTAAAGTCTTGCTTCTTCTCTTCGTTGAAGTAAGTCCCACTTAGCATCAACATCTTTTTGAACTTCTTCAATGATGTGTCTGTACTGTGGTTTAAATAAGTGCTTATATCGCCCTTGTGCAGCCATATACTCTTCTACTTTAATTGGATTTTTTGGTCTGTAAAGAATATTTAACTCGTGAGAGTTAAGAATCTCATAGATTGGGAACATAAGTGAATCTGTTGCCAAATCTGTTAAACCAATGGTGTCTTTTGGATCAAATTTCCACTCTGTACAACATGGAGATACTGTGTTAATAAAACAAGGACCTTCAATTTCTAGAGCTTTTTGGAAACCTTTTGCCATTGACTTCCACTTATTTGGTGCAAGTTGTGCAACATAAGGAGCACCATGAGCAGCCATAATAGAAACAATGTCTTTTTTCTTCTCTTTCTTACCGTAAGAGTGTGTTCCTGCAACTGAAGTTGAAGTAGTAGCACCTACTGGTGTAGCTGATGAACGTTGTCCACCTGTATTGGCGTAGTTTTCGTTATCAAGACAAATGTAAGTAAAGTCATGACCTCTCTCCATAGCTCCTGAAAGCCATTGGAAACCAATATCAAAAGTAGAACCATCTCCACCAAATGCTACAAATTTAACTGGAGCATCGTTGTCTTTAAGTGTACCTTTTCTTTTTCTTACTTTATGCATAACTTCTGCACCTGTAACAGCAGTAGCAGCATTTTCAAAACCGATATGAATCCAAGATGTATCCCATGATGTAAATGGATAAACAGCGGTAGATACTTCCAAACAACCTGTGTTTGAAGAGATAACCAAGTTATCATCTGTACAGTTCATAAGCTCTCTAACAATCATAGAGTGAGCACAACCAGGACAGAGAGTGTGTGCACCCTCAAATCTATCGTTGTTTGTAGAGAACTCTTTTAAGTTCTTAATTGATGTAATTGCCATTTCTTACCCCCTTGCCGTTTTAAAGAATCCTAAGTGTGGTCCTCTAAGACCAGAAAACTGTTGGATGTCTGTTGTAATATGTCCCGCATCAGCATGAGCTTGTTGCTCTGCAAAAATTCTTTCTGCCTCTTCAATAGAGAAGTCACGTCCACCAAGACCATAAATAAATCCTGTTACATGTGGTCTACTCTCTGAAGTATACATAGCTGCTGCTACTTCGTTAAAGAATGCACCCATTGCTCCACCTGGAGATGAACGGTCAGTAACTGCAATAGATTTAGCATTTTTAAGTGCATCTCTAACTTCATCATAAGGGAAAGGTCTGAAACATCTAATTGCAACAACACCTGCTTTAACGCCTTTTTCTCTCATGTTTTTAGCAGCAACTCTTGCTGTTTCAACTGTTGTACCAAGACCGATAATAACAACATCTGCATCTTCCATATCGTAAGATTCAACTCTTTTGTATTCTCTACCTGTAAGCTCTTTGAACTCTGTATATACTTCATCAATAATAGCTCTTGAATCCATAATTGCTTTGTGCTGTTTCGCTTTATGCTCAAAGTGCCAATCTTCTTCTGTCTGTGCACCATAAGTAACAGGTCTAGAGAAGTCAAGCATGTCATCAACAGGAACAATATCACCAACAAATGCTTTTGCTTTCTCATCGGTTAATGGGTAAACATTTTGTGCTGTATGCGAAGTAATAAATCCATCTTGGTGAACCATAACAGGAAGTCTTACCGCATGATTTTCAGCAATTTTAAATGCACATAATGCAAGGTCATACGCCTCTTGAGCATTAAAAGCACCCATCTGAATCCAACCAGAATCACGACCAAGATACATATCAGCATGATCACCACGAACATTTAGTGGAGAAGCCAATGCTCTGTTTACTACGTTAAGTACAATTGGAAGTCTCATCCCAGATGCTTGGTAAAGAACCTCTGCCATCAAAGCAAAACCTTGAGAAGAAGTTGCTGTTGAAACACGTCCACCAGCAGCTGAAGCACCAATACATCCTGACATTGCAGCATGCTCAGACTCAACCATTACAAACTCACCATCAATGTAACCGTTACCTACGTAAGAACCATAGTTCTCAACAATTGGAGTCGATGGAGTAATTGGATAAGCCACAACAACATCAACATCTGCTTGTCTTAAAGCTTGAGATGCAGCGTAGTTACCATCCCAAACTTCTCTTTCATTTAAATCAAATTTTACTGCCATTACGCTTCCTTACTTTTTTTCTCTTTTTTCTTCTTCTCTGGCCATGATGCTAGAGACTCTTCTAAATCTGAATGTTCGTTGAACATTAAAAGTGACTTTGGATTGGTAGGACAAACTTCTACACAAACTTCACACCCTTTACAGTGATCGTAGTCAATTCCTAACATCTGCTTGTCTCTTGATAAGATAGATGAATCTGGACACCATACCCAACAATTTTGACAATCAATACAAATGTCTCTATTAAATACAGGCTTCTGAACTCTCCATGAAGCAACTGTTGCAGTGTATGAGTTAAACCCTGAATAGCTTCTCTCTTCTGCTTTTTTGTTCGCGATACCTGTAGCATCTCCCTCAAATGAAGGAAGAACAGAACCTTGAGTTACCTCATCCCATCCCATTAAATCAAAACCAGCTTCAAGTTGGCTCTGTCCTCTGTTGTCATTTGCTAATAAATTTAATTCTTGCATCCTAATCCCTCTTTAGTTAACTTCGTTGTATGCACGAGTAATTGCTCTCATATTTCCATCAATAATTTTTTGAGGGAATTTAGCCAAAACTCTTTTCATACTCTCTAAGAAATAATCCAGTTCAAACATACCAGAAATTTTTACAAATGCCCCTAGCATTGGTGCATTTGGCATTGAACGTCCAATCTCATCAAGAGAAATTTGAACACAATCAGCAATAAATACTCTGTCCTCTTTACCTTGTAGTGCTGGAATGCCAGCGATTAACTCTTCTTTTGAAAGGTGCGTCGTAATGATGTACTGCGTTGACTCTTTCTCATTAACTTCAATATTATCTGTAAATGCTAAAGCAGGGTCAATTACCAATACAAAGTCAGGATTCATAAATTTCGCATGATTAAAAATTTGCTCATCTGAAATTCTGTTATAAGCTCTTAGTGCAGCCCCTCTTTTTGCAGAACCATACAGTGCAAAAGCTTGAACTTCTTTACCTGTCGTTGCTACAACATCTCCTAAACCTTTAGCACCAGATACGGCACCTTGACCAGCTCGGCTATGCCATCTAATTTCTGTCATGACTTCTCCTATTATTTATCTGTTAATGAGGTATTGTAATCATACCTCTCTTAAATGATGTTCATAGATACTAAAAAAAGTATAAACTTTATATGAGTGTATACTTTCTATCCACTATTTATAATTTTCATCATTTTTTTTAATAAGTTCTATAGCTTCCAGTACATTTTTACATATAGAGGAAGCACAGTTTTGTAACATTGAATGCGTTGCGTACCCAGAAGTAACAGCTATAGCGTTAATTCCTGCATTTTTTGCAGACTCTATATCCATACAGGTATCACCAATCATCCATGTTGTACTTCTATCATGTTCTAGCTTTGCCAGAGCTTTTAAAATTGGTTCTTTGTCTGGTTTGGGATTTTCCACATGTTCACGTCCGATTAATACACTAAAGTAGTCCATTAAGCCCAGATAGTCGAGTAAAATTGTAGAATATTCTCCTGTTTTCGTGGTAACAACCCCCAAAGTTGCAAACTTACTCGCTTCAAAAATCGCCTCCCTTGCACCTTCTAAGAGGATTGTTTTCTCACAAGAAATAATACGATAATGCATCTTATATGCCAAAACATGTGCATCCACCTTACTTTTTTCTACTCCAAAAGTCAGAAACATGTTCTCCAAGGTATGTCCAATTTCATTTTTAATTGTCTCATTATCTGGTACATCTCCACCAAATTTTTCAAAAGCAACGCGAAAACCATCTAAAATAGCTTCGGTCGAATCTATCACAGTTCCATCCAAATCGAAGAGTATTGTTGGTCTCATTTTTATTCTTTTCCCATCTTAACTTTGGGATCAAATCGCCAAATAGTCACAATAGGAACAACAAATCCAACGATAATAACGATCCATAAAAGTATTCCCAAATCTGTATAGTTGGCTTGAGTTACAACCATATCACCCTCTTTAATCTCACGAGTAATTTCAAAAGCTTGGTTAAGATATTTGGTAAAGAGTCGCCCTGCACTCATGGCAATATTCATAAGTGAAGCCATTAATGCAAACCATGTTCCTTTTTTTCCTTCGGGTGCATAGATAGCAACAAGTGTCAACATCAAAACCCCTGCGATGTAATCAAAAGGTGAAACCAAGGCAGTATCAATCATTGCTACAGTTCGTGCATCTATACCTAACATTGTATGCACATCATAATAGAGTCCAAGTATGGGTAAAGATAGAATAGTAAAAAGAACGGTTAACCAAATAAGTACTTTTCCAATAGATTGATCCACGATATATTTAGCACTAACCCACATTCCAATCAAAGCCAAACCACCACCAATCAAAGAGAGATCTGCAAAAAAAGATTTATCAAATCCAAGTACATCAATCTGCCACCACTGAACTCCTGGACCAACCGAAGGCATCGCCCGATAGACAAATATAATAATCATTGCCATTTTAATATGATGAATGGTCTCTTTGTCTAGATCATTGATAATTGTATTTAAGAAATAGAGTACCACTCCCAAAGAGATTAGAAAAACAATCTCTTGAGAATAGGGAATATCGTTGTATCCGATTAAGACAATAAAAACCGCAAAAATCAGACCACCAAAGAAAACCTGCTTATTTAAAGGGGTACTCTCAACAGGATTAAGCTTTACAAAAGTAACCCCTAAAATAGAGATAATAGGAATAAATAATGAGAGTGTAAAAACCGTCTCATAACTATAAACCGAAGCCAGTTTTCCACCCAGCCAACCCATAAAAAAAAGTGCTAAACCCAAAGACAATCTAGCCAAAACTTGAATCATTGCCAACTCTTGATTGATCTCTTCTTGGGTCTGATTTTTATCAATTACTTCCGTACTCATTGTGTCTGCAACCACATCTTGCATCACAAAACCCACCATAGAAATAACCAAAGCAAAAATATAAACACTCTCTTTTGGATAAGCAGATAACCAAGTAAATCCACCTGCTAAGCCAATAAGAATTAATGTTCCTAACGCCATTAAACTTGCCCCTATATACACATATATTTTTCGATTAGAACCCAAGATTTTAACCGAATCTACCAGCTGTCCAAAAATCATTTTTATAGTCCAAGGAACCATTAACCAGACGCTTAAAACCACCAAACTTTCTGCTGATAAACTTAACTCTTCTTTCACCCAAAAATCCTGTGCAATTGCAATAAATCCACTTGAACCATAAGCAAAATAGATCAATAATAAAGGCAAGTATCTCATCCGCATTGCCCGAATAGGTGTCATAAATATATTCAACATTTTTTCTCCTCTTTTTAATAGCACTATTGTAGATCAAATTAGCTTTAAACATCACATCAAAGAAAGAAAATATATAAAAATATTTTAAAATATAAAAAAACAAAAAATGGAGTTTTATTAATTTAAACTTATAATAAATATAATTGTTATATTTAATATGAAGAAGAAGTAACTTTATAGAATATAATTATTCCTATTTTTTACAAAAAGCAATTAAATTAACTTTTCTTTAAATCTATTATACTTATAATAGAAGACGAAATAAATTAATCAAACAAAGGAAAGCTATGGCACGATTAGTAATAATGGGTGGTGGTGTATCTGGACATACAGCAGCAACATTTGCAAGAAAATGGCTAGGAAAAGAACATGAAGTAATTGTTGTTACTCCTAACTCTCAATGGAACTGGATTCCATCAAATATTTGGGTAGGTGTTGGTCAAATGACCAAACAAGATGTTGTATTTCCTTTAGCACCAGTATATAAAAAAGCAGGTATAGATTTTAAACAAGCAAAGGCTGTTTCTATTCACCCAGATGGAAATGCAGATAGTGATACTCCATACATTACTATTGAATCAACAAGTGCTGATACTGCAGGTCAAACTGAAGAAATAACTTATGATTACCTTATCAATGCAACAGGACCAAAACTAAACTTTGGTGCAACTCCAGGTCTTGGTGAAGGTACAACTCTTGGTGAGCATACAGTTTCTGTTTGTACGGCTGATCATGCTGTTCATGCTAACGAAGAGCTTAGAAAAATATTTGACAAAGCTAAAGCTGGTGAGAGACAAAAAATTCTTGTAGGTACAGGTCATGGTATGTGTACATGTCAAGGTGCTGCATTTGAATATATCTTCAATATTGAACACGAAGCAAATAAAGCTGGTGTAAGAGATATGCTAGATATTAAGTGGATTTCAAACGAATCATTTATGGGTGACTTCGGTATGGGTGGTCTTCACATGAAAGTTGGTGGATATGTTGTAAGTTCAAAACTATTTGCTGAATCTCTGTTTGCAGAGAGAAATGTTCCTTGGTTAATTGGTGCACACGTAAGTAAAGTAGAAGCAGGTAAAGCTCACTATGAACAACTTGATGGAACAATAGGTGTTGAAGAGTTTGACTTTGCTATGCTTATTCCACCATTTGCAGGTGTTGGTATTAAAGCGTTCACAAAAGATGGTTCAGACATGACTGATAAAATCTTTGCTCCTAACGCATTTATGAAAGTTGATGCAGATTACACAGCAAAACCTTATGCTGAATGGAAAGCAAGTGACTGGCCAAGAACATACCAAAATCCAGACTACAAAAATATGTTTGCTTGTGGTATTGCCTTTGCTCCTCCACACCTAATTTCTAAACCAATGAAGTCGGTTAACGGAACACCAATTAACCCTACACCACCTAGAACAGGTATGCCTGCAGGTATTATTGGTAAAGCTGTTGCTCACTCTGTATGTGATATGATCAAGAATGGTGCTGATGCAAAATTACATGAAGCTTCTATGGCTGAAATGGGTGCTGCTTGTGTTGCTTCTGCTGGTAAAGGTCTTACTTCTGGTACTGCTGCTGCGATGACTGTTTATCCTGTTGTTCCTGACTTTGAAACATATCCAGGTACAGGTAGAGATACAGATTATACATTTGGAGAAATTGGTCTTGCTGGACACTGGATTAAACATATTCTACATCACATGTTTATCTACAAAGCAAAACTTAAGCCAGGTTGGACTTTAATCCCTGAATAGAAATAATATAAAATAAAAAACAAGGAGAAATCTATGAAACCAGAAGAAAAAAACTTTGAAAAGTATGATCAATTTACATTAACTATGATTCCAGGTGCATTTGCTAAAAAAATGAGAACATGTCTTATTTTCCAAGCATTTAGATTTGCTGTTATCAACATTAAAATGTTGGTAGTTGTTAGCAAAAGTCACTAACCTCTTTCCTTTTGAACAAGGCTTTGCCTTGTTCATCTTTCTATAAAATTTTTTTTAAAACTCTTATACTCTATATCTGTTTTTAAAAGGATTTTTAATGGTAAAACCACTCATTGTATACCCCCAAAAACATGCTAACTCTATGTTAATTGCTGAAGTTAGAAAGTTTGACGAGGAGATTATAAATATTATTCAAGATATGAAAAATACCATGCAAGAACACAATCTTATAGCTCTAAGTGCTATTCAGATTAACCATCTCTATCAAATTATTTTGATTAAAGAAAACGACGATTATCATGAATATCTTAATCCTAGAGTTATAAGTAATATCGAGCCATTTGACTCAATAGAAAGTACAATTTATTATCCCAATGTTGAGGTTACTATTCCCAGATATGCCAACATAAAGATTGTCTACGAAGATCGTAATGGAGAGTCAAAACATGCACATATAACCGACAAAGAGATAGCTGTTGCACTACAAAGAAAAATTGACTATTTATATGGTGGAGATATACTTTTAAAGGTAAGTGATAATCGCAGAGAGGAGATACATCATGCACTTGCAACCAATGGTCTCATCCCCGATGCCTCATTAGAAGTATGCCCTACAATTACTAAAAAAGATTATATATTAAGTTTTAATGATAAAATAATTTTCTTTATGGGTCTCTCTCTATTAACTCCTCTATTCTCTTTGGAACAGAGTACTGTTGCAAATATTTTGCTCTTTGATAAAATTGGACTTCTTTTAGTGATAGGATTAATGGCTGGGTATTTTTTTATGGCACAAATCGAAGCAAAAGAGTTTGGACAATGTACCTCTTGTCAAGTAGGAAGTAATATAGGAGTTATTGTAAAAAGAGTCGCAATAGCCATTATATTTGCTATTGCTGGGTATTTTCTTTTAACCTAGAAACTTTAATTTTTTTTAGTTACCAATATCGGTAACATACCAAAATAAGCCAGTGTTCCAAAAGCCTGATCAACCTTAATATCAGGCTTTACCTCCAAAATCATCTCTCTGATTTTAGCTTCATCTAGATCACCCAAAAACTCACCTTCACCATGGTTTTCTTTATAAAATTTTACCAAAAGATATGTTTCTTTCTCTTCTGAATATTTCCAAATAGTCATTAATACTCCTCATTTTATTGAAGAAAATTATAGCGTTATAGTTCGAGTGATAGTTTAAAAAGGTGTGGATTAGAAACTCCTATCAAGCATATAGGAGTTTGTGTATACTTAGAGTATAAATAGGAAGCCTATTTATATCTAAATGTAATACGCCCTTTATCAAGGCTATAAGGTGTTAACTCAACTTTTACTTTATCTCCTGGTAAGATTTTAATGTAATGCATTCTCATCTTCCCAGCAATATGACATAAAATAATATGTTTATTATCTAACTCAACTCTAAAAGTTGCATTCGGTAGTGCTTCAACAACCTTACCATCTATCTCTATTACATCATCTTTAGCCATCTATTTCTCCTTTGAAATTATTATTATTCTGCTTTACGCTTCTGTTAAAATTACTGCTTTACCATCAATTATAGCTACGGTATGTTCATAGTGTGACGAGCGTAGACCATCTTGAGAAACTACTGACCACTTATCGTCTAAGATAATTGGTTCATCACTCTTTTGACATATCATCGGCTCTAAACAAAATACCATTCCATTTTTAATTTTTGGACCTTGGTTTGATTTCCCTTCTAAATAGTTGGGAATATTTGGCTCTTCATGAGGCTTTTTTCCAATTCCATGTCCACAAAAATCACGTAATGGAACAAAACCGCGTTGACAAATAAAAGTCTCTAAAATAGAAGAGAGCTCTTTAAATCTCATTCCCACCCGGATATGCTCAATAGCGTGATAAAGTGCATCTCTAGAACAAGCAATTAGTGCTTCATCCTCATCAGAGATTTTACCAATCGCCATTGTAATTGCTGCATCTCCAAAGTAACCATCTATTTTAGTTCCTAAGTCCAAACCAAGAATATCACCCTCTTGAACTCTGTAATCAGTAGGTATACCATGAATACAGACCTCGTTTAACGAAGTACATACTGATGCAGGGAATCCGTAAAGACCTTTAAAAGAAGGTTCTGCACCATGCTCTCGAATGTAAACTTCACCCATAGCATCGATCTCTTTCAGACTCATCCCAACAGTAATATTTTCATGGAGGTATTTTAGTGTTTTACCAACGATTGACCCAGCTACTGCTAGCTTGGTCAATTCGTTCGGTTTACGAAGTGCAATTGCCATTATAGACCTACTGATCCTAATGTTTCGTATTTATTCATATAAATTTGTGCTTCAATTTTTCTCATTGTATCAAGTGCCACTTGAACAATAATAAGTACAGCAACTCCCCCGAAGAAGAATGATGCACCAATTGAGTTAATTAATAAAAATGGTAATGTAGAGATAAGTGCCAAATAAAATGCACCAGCCCCTGTTAAGTTACTTGCTACTGTATTGATAAACTCTTTAGTATGCTCTCCAGGTCTTACACCAGGAATAAATCCACTTTGTCGTTTAAGATTATCTGCAATATCTTTAGCATTAAATACAATTGATGCATAAAAAAATGCAAAGAAAACAACCAATACAAACGTTGCCATATTAAATGCTATTCCACCAGGTTTAAGTGCATCTGCTACCATCAACGCATACTCATTTGAGCTACTACCCAACATAGTAAGAGGAAACATTAAAACAGCCGAAGCAAAAATTGGAGGAATAACACCCGCAAGGTTTACTTTAATTGGAATATAATTCATAACTCTTTTATCTTGATTTTGCATGATTGTTTTTCTTGGATAAGAGATAGGAACCCTACGCTCACCAAGTTCAACATAAATAATTGCAAAAATAGTTGCTAAAATAATCACCAACATAGCAATAACTGCTAAGAATGATAACTCACCTGTGTTAACAGATGTCATTGTATTAGAGATAGCCGAAGGGATACCAGAAACAATACCAGCAAAGATAATAAGTGAGATACCATTACCTATACCACTTTGAGTAATACGCTCACCAATCCACATTAATAACATTGTACCTGTCAGCATTGAAGCTGTAGTAATGATAGTAAAGGTTACAGGATCAATAAGAACTGCTCCATTCATCGCCTGAAGTCCCATTGAAACACCAAAACCTTGAACAATAGTAATAAAAATGGTTGCATAACGAATAATCTGCATATACTTTTGCATCCCGTCACGCTCTTTTTTCATTTGACCAATAGCAGGGAAAGTTGCAGCAAGAAGTTCCATTACAATCGATGCTGTAATGTAAGGCATAATTCCTAGTGAGATGATTGAAAATCTTTCAATTGCACCGCCGGAGAACATGTTCATCATGTCCCCCATACCTGCACCAGTATTATTAAAAAATGATGCAATAACGGCAGTATCAACACCAGGAACTGGTACATAAGCTAAAACTCTATAAGCAAATAGAAATCCAAAAGTAATAAGTATTTTTTGAGTTAAAGCATTACTCATGGCTATTTACCACTAGTTGTAACAGCTTCATCTTTGATTTTAGATACTAAATCTTTAGCACCTGCACCAATAAGTTTTACTTTTGTCACAGATTTTTGAAGTTTATATACAGACGCAATTGTCTCCATAGTAATTTCAGAAAGCTCTGCAACAGCTTTGTTTTTATCAACGTTAATTGAATGTGGTTTAATTACTCTAGAAGTAAAACCAACTTTTGGTAATCTTCTATAAAGTGGCATTTGCCCACCTTCAAAACCTCTTTTTGCAGAGTAACCTGTTCTAGATTTCTGACCTTTATTACCACGTCCTGATGTTTTACCTGTTCCAGAACCCTGACCACGACCAACACGTTTTCTGTTACGTGTTGAACCTGGTGCTGGTTGTAAATTATGTAATGCCATATCTACTCCCTTACTTTTTGATTCTTGTAAGTGCATCAACTGTTGCTCTTACAAGGTTGTTCGGGTTGTTAGAACCCAATGATTTTGCAATAACATCTTGAATACCTGCAAGCTCAAGTACTGGTCTCATCGCACCACCGGCGATTGTTCCTGTACCTTCTGATGCTGGTCTTAAGATAATACGGCTGGCACCTGTCTTTTGCTCAATATCATGTGCAATAGTTGTACCCTTAACGTTCACGTGAACAAGAGATTTGAAAGCGTCATCAACTGCTTTTTTAATAGCATCTGGAACCTCTTTCGCTTTACCTGTACCGTAACCAATTGTACCATTTTTGTCACCAATAACCACAAGAGCAGTAAATCTAAAACGTCTACCACCCTTTACAACTTTAGTAACACGACCAATGTTTACAATTTTCTCTTCAAATTTTTCTCTATCGATATTTTCTGCTAACATTCATCTTCTCCTTAAAACTTAATTCCAGCTTCTCTAAGAGCGTCTGCAAAAGATGCAACAACACCGTGATAGAGGTAACCGTTTCTATCAAAAACAACGTTTTCAATATTTTTAGCTTTAAGAGCATCAGCCATTACAGCAGCTACTTTTTTAGCATCTTCTTGATTTGCTTTTAAACCCATTTTTTTACCATCAGCAGAAGCAAGTGTTACACCTGCAACATCATCAATTGCTTGTGCATAAAAGTGTTTGTTTGATTTAAATACAGAAACTCTTGGAAGTGCAACTGTTCCTGAAATTTTACCTCTTACTCTTCTTTTACGTTGAATACGAAGTTTATTTTTTCTTCTTTGAATACTTTTTAACATCTTATTCTCCTACTATTTAGCTGATTTTCCAGCTTTTCTGATAATTGTCTCATCAGTATACTTAACACCTTTACCTTTGTAAGGCTCTGGTGGTCTAAAGCTTCTAATCTCAGCAGCAGCTTGTCCAACAGCTTGTTTATCAGCTCCAGCGATATGAATCAAGTTTTTTTCAACTTTAATATCAAGTCCCTCTGGAATAATAAACTCAATTGGATGTGAAAAACCAAGTTGAAGATTAAGTGATTTACCTTGAACAGCAGCTCTGTAACCAACACCATTAATCTCTAAAGATTTTTTAAAACCTTTGTCTAGACCTTCAATAATGTTTGCAAACAATGCTCTGTAAGTTCCCCAAAATGCTGAACTCTCTTTTGATTCTCCAGCTCTTGCAAAAGTCACTTCTGAACCATCAATAGAAATTTCAACTCTTCCGTGAGTTTCAAGTCTTTTCTC
>Ga0256824_10000442_pt1 | contig 15870 bp, 13 predicted proteins | sample CV67metaG_FD_191570 | JGI IMG/M metagenome (GOLD analysis project Ga0256824, IMG submission 191570) | Hydrothermal vent microbial communities from East Pacific Rise, Pacific Ocean - CV67 | ecosystem: Environmental > Aquatic > Marine > Hydrothermal vents | place: Pacific Ocean: East Pacific Rise...
TGCCTTTAAGTCTAAACTTCTGCCCATTTTTAGTATTTTGAGGTACTTTGAGTGAAACTTCTTTCTCTGGTGTTTCTATGGCTATCTTACCACCAAAAAGTGCTTCTTTAAGTGGTACATCAAATGTCTTATAAAGGTTATCACCCTTTCTTTCATACTCATCTGATGATGCCACTTCCACTTGTATAAGTAAGTCACCGGCTTGTCCTTGATACTGCTTTCCTTTACCACGTACACGCATCGTCTCACCAGACTTTATACCTGCAGGTATCTTGATATCAAAGTTTTGCCCGTTGGCAGAAATATTATGTTTTCCCCCAGTGACCGAAACCATAAAAGGTATGGTAATACGTGCTTGCATATCAAGGTCTGGTCCACCAAAGCCTCCAAAACCACCTTGTCCACCACCAAATCCTCCAGAAAAGCCACCGCCTCCTCCTCCAAACATTTGACGAAGTATTTCATCGAGATCTACACCACCACCTTGTCCTTGAGCAAAGTCATGGAAATTTTGACCTCCAAACATTTGGTCACCAAACTGATCATACTGTGCTTTTTTCTGTTCATCAGAAAGTACTTCATACGCAGCATTAATCTCTTTAAACTTATCAACAGCAGACTCATCTTTATTGATATCAGGGTGATACTTTCTTGCAAGTTTCCTATAAGCTTTTTTGATTTCATCAGCAGAAGCACTTTCGCTTACACCAAGTGTTTCATATAAACTTTTTGACATTATTCTTCCTAATCATATAATATATTTTAATAAGAATTATATCAAAAAAGTTTAGTCTATGTCAATCAAGTTTAGGAATTTATACTATTTGTAGGGAACAGTTTTATACCCTTCTTGTATTATCTTCATAATTCCACCCTTTAGGTTTATAACCTTATACCCAAGTTTTTCTGATAAAAATTCAGAAACTATACCTGTACGAGATCCAACTCTACAGATGAGTGCAAATGACTCATCTTTTTTTACGATCATATTTAATTGTTTTAAAAAGTTTTCTACACTAAAGTTACCTTCTTCATCAAAAAACATAATAGTGTATGAATTTTTAACGATACCTGTTTCCTTCCATTCACTCGGTGTTCTTATATCAATAATTTTAATGTCTTTTTGTACAAATTTTGGGGTTGCCCATACTTGCTGTAAGTCTGCTATTAATGCTGTCATTGTAATTAACAATGCAAATAGTATTTTCATTATCTTTATTCCTTATATTAATTATAATTTAAGTTATTGTAACAAAAAAAAGTAAAGTAATCGTGCTTTTCATAGCCTTTGAGTACAATGCCACATGAATTATACATATATAAACGACATCAATGCACCTGAACTTCAGATATATCATCAATTTAGAGAACATGCATTTAAGACGGATGGTAGTTTTGTTGCGGACAGTCCTAAGGTTGTGAATCTATTATTGGAACAAGATATTGAAGTAAAGAGTATTCTTGCCACTCAGGAGTACTATGATGAAAGCACATTACTTTTAAGCAATAAAAACCTTGCTACATTTTATATTGCAACAAAAGAGCAAATGCAAAATATTGTTGGACACAAAATTCACCATAATGTAATGATGCACGGTATTCGTCCAAAAGAAATTCCCCTAAATAAACTTGATGACCAAATCATAATGTTGGATGAAATTAGCTCTACCCAGAATATTGGTGCTATTGCTAGGTCTGCTGCTGCTATTGGTATAAACTCCTATCTGTTACCTAGTTATGGACCACATCCCTACTCTCGCCGTGCTTTACGCGTAAGCATGGGTCATGTTTCTATGTTAAAAACACATATATATTCAGATATTAAAGAAACCATCCATAAACTTAAAAATATGGGTTACTATATTTATGCTGCAGAAGTGTCAGAAAACTCAACAGCACTAGCCAATGTAAAAGTAAAACATAAATGGGTTTTACTTATGGGACATGAAGGTTCAGGTCTTTCAGCAGATATACTAGCTTTATGTGATGAAGTTGTAACCATAGAGATGATGGCAGGAGTAAAAAGCCTTAATGTAGGTATTGCTGCATCTATAATGATGTACCAATTTAAAAAGTCAATATTAGTATAATAAATTCATCATAACTAATATACATTTATATATTTTTTGATATAATTAACCATATATATTATAACAAGGGAGATTACGTTAAATGAAAAAGGGAATATTGTACCTACTATTAGGGTTAACTATCGCAACTGTATCAGGTTGTACCACAAAAAAAGATTACGTCTTATTTAATGAGACGAATGTAACAAAACCTCAAGCAAAGAAGAGTATTACTCGCATAAATAAAGCTGTCTTTGAGTATAAAATTCAACCTCATGATAGAATTTCCATCACCATGTATAATCATCCAGAACTTGGTACTTCAAGTGTCCAAAGTCAAAGAGAAGATACTACCGGTGTTTTAGTAAACGCTCGAGGATATTTAAGATTACCTCTTGTTAAGTCTGTACATGTTGCAGGACTTTCTCAAACAGCTGCACAAAAAAAGATAGAAAAAGCATTTGGTGCCTATCTCGAAAATGCTGAAGTATATTTAGAAGTACTCAACAAAAGAGCACATATCTTAGGTGAGGTAAAAAAAGTTGGTGAAATAGAACTTTTTAATGAAAAGCTTACACTCATACAAATACTTGCAAAAGCAGGTGGATTTACAGACTATGCCAATAGAAAGGCCATAGTAATCATGAAAAATAGAAAAAATGGTATACAGACTCAAACTGTTGATTTAACAAATTTCAGCTCTATTGCCTCAGCAAACCTTATGATTTACCCAGGGGACATCATCTATGTACCACCGACAGGTTTAAAACCATTTAATACATCTATCAGTCAAATTAGACCAGCGTTAGGTTTACTTAGTAATATTCTTACTCCTGCTGTAAGTATTAAATATTTATCTGATAAGTAAGTATGAAATAGAAAATGGAACTTTTAGAAAAAAATAATATAGGCATGATGGAAAGTGAAATTGATATAAAATTATTATTTAAAATATTTCTTAAATATAAATGGTCTGTAATATTTATTACACTTTTATCTCTATTTATTACTATGTATTCTCTGTATTTTAAACCTTCAATTTACAGTTCCATTGCAATAATTGAAGTAAAATCTGAAGGGAAAGGTGGCATTACTCAAGATAATGGGATACTAGGTAGTGCATTCTCCAATTTTGGAGGAGAACAAATAGAAAAACAAATAGAGATATTAAAAACTTTTCATACTAATGATTATGCACTGAGTAAAGTAAATTTTGAAATACAATACTATATTGAGTCAAAATTTAGAAAAATAGAACTATATAAAAACTCTCCCATATTTATTAAAGATATAAATATAACTAATCCGAGAATTATAGGTAGGTTTATTAAACTCACTCCAGAAAAAAATGGGTTTACACTTCAAGTTGAGAATACTTTAAAAGTTAAAATCATGCATTCTCTCTTTGATTCGCCTATCATTGATTTTGATACTAATAAAATTTATACATATAATAAAAACATTAAAACCCCCTATTTCACTATGAATATTGATAAAAAAAATAAATTAAAAGATGAAATCTATATACTTATTAAAGGTAATCATAGACAGATGTACGAAAGTATCATCAAAAGTCGATTAAATGTACGACAGATAAACCCTGATGCATCGCTCATAGAAATTTCATATGCTGATAATATTCCACAAAGAGCTAATGCCTATGTTAATGCTGTTACAGAAAGTTTTATTCAACAAAGTGTATCTGAAAAAAGTAGACAAAGTAATAGGATTATTGATTTTATTGACCAACAACTTTCAGATATAAAAGAAAAATTAGATACATCAGAAGAAAATCTTGAGAAATATAGAATTGAGCATCAGGCAATTAATCCTACACTACAAGCAAATACGTATATAAAGGAATTAAGTAATATTGAAATTGAACTTTCACAAAATCGACTTAAAGACAGTGTATTAAAAAATTTACTTGTATATATACAAAAACGTGTTAATTTAGATGCTATCGCTCCTTCACTCATGGAACTTGGTGATGAAGCAACACTAAAACTTATTACAAAACTACAAGATTTACAGATTAATGAACAAGGTCTTAAAACACAATATTCTCCCAAACATCCTGGCTTAATCGCAGTACGGAAGCAGATACAATTTATTATTAAAAAAATAGATCTGAATGTTCAGAACTTCAAATCAAGTATGTACCATCGCAATAATAATCTTAAAAAATTAAAACTAACCTATGAAGATCATCTTAAAGACATGCCCACACAAGAGAGAACGCTTATTAACTTAAAAAGAGACTATGAAGTTAGTTCAAATACCTATAATTATTTACTTAAAAAGAAATCAGAACATGAAATGATAAAAGTTGCTATTCTTTCTGATTATAGAATAATAGACCATGCCTACAGTAATGGTGCCCCAATTAAACCAAAACGTTCCCTTATTATGCTTTTATCTATTATTGTTGGTCTCATACTTGGAATACTTCAAGTAATTATTCGTCACTATCTCAATGATAAAATCCAAACTAGAGATGATGTTGAAAACCTTACAAGCTTGCCAATCTATGGTATTATTCCTGAACTCACACAAAAAAATATTAAGATAGAGGTGCATAAAGATCCCAAGTCACCTTTTGCAGAAAGTTATAGAAGCTTACGTACAAATTTACAATTTTCACATAAAGAAAAACATGCAAATGTTATTTTAATTTCGTCTACTATTATGGGAGAGGGAAAAACAACTACCGCTGCAAATCTTGCAAGTATTTTTCAAATGGCAAACTATAAAACTATTATATTAAACCTTGATATGAGAAAACCTACACTCCATCACTATTTCGATGTTGATAACACTCATGGAATGAGTACATACTTGAGTTCAAAAAATAGTATCAGTGATATTATAAAATCAACAAACTATGATAATTTAGATATTATCACATCAGGTCCAATTCCACCCAATCCATCAGAACTTATCTTATCGGATAAATTAACCGATTTACTAGATAATTTAAAAGAAATCTATGATTATATTATCATAGATAGTGCACCACTTGGACTAGTTGCAGACACTATGCATATTATGCCATATGCTGATACTAATTTGATTGTTTTACGAGAAAACTATTCTGAAAAATCATTTATAGGAGACCTGAATAATTTAATCACTAAGTATGACTTATCTCATATAGGACTTATAATTAATTCAGTAAGCTCTTCCTCCCTATCACATGGGTATGGATACGGGTATGGATACGGGTATGGATACGGAGATAAAGATAAGTAATATACATTTACTAAATAAAATTGATATTATTCTTTAAAACCTAAATTTAAAATCATATAACAATAGACTTACATTCTCATCTATGACTTGCTATAGATGATGGAGTAAGAACCATAGAAGAATTATCTGAAATAATACTTAGATATTTATTTCAGATGAATATCGAAGCATTACGTAATCATTCTCATACAATATACAAAATGTCTTTAAAACTAACGAGACTTGACTCATTGATTTTATAAGTAGTGAATAATATACATAGAATGCATAATTTAACAGATTTGGAGTGTTTTCTAAAAGAAAAGGAACTATCCTCTTATTTTTAATAAAAATCCTATTTTAACGTCTTTTAAGACGTTGATCAAATAAATTCAAGTAAATGATAAATAATAAACTAAAAAGTATTAAAGAAAGTAAGTTACTAGACTTACTCATTTGATAACCTATAATTGAAAATACAATTTGCATCATAGTTAAAATAATAACTGTGTATCTAATATCCTCTTTCACACTATATAAAAGGTGATGCATATGATTTTTATCTGCTTTAAATGGTGATTGATGGCGTTGTATTCTTCGTGTCATTACAATAAATGTATCTAGTAAGGGGATAGCAATAATAAATAATACCGATACTGGAGTAATATATTGAATTGATTGTATTGTTAATATAACAATGATTGTCCCTAGTGTCAAAGAACCACTGTCTCCCATAAATACTGTCGCAGGATACCAATTAAATACCAAGAATGCTAATAAAGTCACTATATAAAATGATGGAAGTAGCATTAGTAATGTATCATGATGTTCCCAGCCAATGGCAAAAAAAGTAGAAAATATTACTAATGATAGAGATGCAGCTAACCCATCCAGTCCATCCATAAGATTTAGTGCATTTGTATATCCAGCCATTGCAAAAAATGTAAAGGGGAATACCATCCATAAGGGTAGCACAAATTCATAATTGATATATGTACCTAAAGAGTATATAGCGAAATCATTTATATATAAAAGTAAGGTTGCAATAAAAATAAAAATAAATTTTACTTTAGGTGAAACATCTCTAAGATCATCCCATATGCCTACTGCTAGGACTAAAATAATAGATAAATATATATAATAATATTCTAATATATGCTCCATATGAAATATAAATAATATCACTAATGGTGATATTATAAATATTATACCTGTGGCACTTACTTTATTTTCATTATGCATACTTCTATCATTTGGTATATCAACCAAACCAAGTAATTCTGCATATTTTTTAAAAAAATAAATACCAACTAATGTTATTAAAACTACACTTGTTAATTCTAGGATGACCATATACGATACTCCACTTTCACTTTTTTTAATAATTAATTGTAACATACTAACTAAAAGAGTATACCCAATATTATATATATTTTTTAATTTAAATATTTATATGTTATACTAAAATATATAATCATGAGTTTATTCTTAATTTACGTTTATAAACAAGTAATATTTAAGTAATACTACTAGATTATACTTCCACAAATTAGAAAAAGCCACGCCTGTTGTGAAGCAGAGTACGGAAAGCTTAGGATCTCCAAAATAGAGACAGCCAAGTTACCTATACTTTAATAATAATGGAATATGCCATATATTATATAAATGCTTCATCACATTTGTAATGTCTTTTTTACTAATATTATTTACTAACAAAGGAAATATAAATGTACATACCCAAGTATATTACCAACTACCTATTCATTCTTCTAACCATAGTACTTTCTGGATGTGGTGGTGGAACACAATTTACAGAAAACACCACACAAAGACAACAAGGACAGATTACTAACACTTTGACAGGTCAAGCTATCGAAAATGTTAAGGTAAGCATTGGAGAAATGTCAACAAAAACTGATAAGAATGGATATTATCTATTATCCAATCTTCCTGATAAAAAATCTGTAGTTGTTAATTTTGAAAAAGAGGGATACTTATTTGGAAGTACTCCTCTAACATTAAAATACCTTTCAGAGAACAGTACTACACCTTCAAACTATTTAGAGTACTCTATGTATCCTACAAGTCAAAAATGGAGCCAAAGTACAACACAAGAAATAAAAAATAAAAATTTCACCCTGAATGCAGATACATATATTGATAGCGATGGAAATACATTTAACGGTTATCTTACAATCAATCTAACTGTATTAAATAATACTGATCAGAAATTCCTAAATACTTTTCCTGGTAATTTTACTGGAATAAACTCTGATAATGATGTAGTTTCATTTATTTCATATGGACTTATTAACCTATCATTGAAAGACGATAAAAATAATAACTTGACTTTGGCAGAAGGAGAAACCGCTACTCTTATTTTTAATACTAATATAGATTTTGGAAATAAAGGTAATGTAGCTTTATGGCATTATGACAAGAAAAAATCTATATGGATTGAGGATGGTTATGCTGTACAGCAAGCTGATGGCACCTACAAAGGTGAAGTAACACAATTTGGTATGTGGAGTCTAAATAGACCTATAGAAGAGGATTTGGGTATCTATCGTGCTCATATAGTTGATAAAAATGGTTTACCCATAAGTAACGTTAGAGTCTACGCAAAAGGTGTAAATTGGGTAAAGTCTGATTTATCTACTGATGAAAATGGTCTGTTTGAAATTAAAGTTATTCCAAATAGTAGTTTTCGTCTTTTAGCATATAACTATAAAGACAAATATAGTGCTACATATGATGGTATAATATCGCCAATAACTTCTGGCGATATTATAGAAGATTAAAAGGATTATCATGAAAAAACTTATAGTATTATTTATACTTCCATTAACTTTATTAATTGCAATAGAGTTTAAAATGACAAAACAAGGACTATTTCCAGTCACAAGTACGATGGGAGAAAACACTACAACAAATAATCTACAAACTCCCAAACCGATAACAGCTAACCATGCTCCTGCTGCTAGTAATATCTCAATTAAAGGTACAGCGAGTACTGGTAATAAACTTACATTAGACTATACATTTAGCGATATTGATGGGAATACTGAAGGTAATAGCATTATTGCCTGGAGTACACCCACAAAAGAATTACAGAGAAGTACAAGTAAAACATTTATTATCCCCATGGGATATGAGGGAACACAAATTGGTGCATGGATACATCCAAAAGATACACGTGGTTCTATCTCATCAAAAGCTTATTCTGCATCTAATAACTACCTCACCATTGAAATGGGCATGGGGGACGGAGCAGTAGAAAAACCAACAGAACAAACAGAACAAACTGGTCCAATAACTGATCCAAGTATGTATCTTGAAAAAATTATTCTACCTAGATGTGATGCAACAAATTCAGAAGTACAATTTATAAAATCAAAATCTGACTGGAGTCATATCAATGATAGTAATAAACGTATCTTTTGTGTTTCTTCAGGAGATTACACATCACTTGCAAATATTAAAATAACTACAAGTGGTACAGCAGAAAAAAAACGCTATATAATACTAAATAATGGTAATAATATTCATCCGGGAAAATTAAATAAAGAGCAATTAGCAAATTACGGACTTGAATTTTATAATGCTGACTATTGGGTGATTGACAGAGCTGCTTCTTTTGATATAGGTTTTACTCATAGTTTTATTTTAAATAGAGGTTCTAGTCATAATACTTTCAATAGAATGTTTACGCAAAATATATTTCATACCATGTGGATCAAAGACAATGCGAATTACAATACTATACAAAATAGTAGATTTGATGGTATCACACGTTCTGGTGCAGAAGCTGACTTAGCTACAATTAATCATATGGATGGGAAAAATCTATTTGTAGTCAAAGGAACAAAAGCAATTAATAATGAGTTTATAAATGTAAAAGCGTTTAGATTAAATCGTTTTTCAGGTGAAGCTGGAGTCACTCAAGTTGCAAACTTTGAAGGTATTATATTTGACCATAATACTATTGAATTTACTGACAAAATAAGAACAGATTGTAAGGGGAATTATAATACAAATGGTAACTGTGTTGGTATGGAATCAGGGGGAATAGGTATAAAAAGTGGTAGTAATAAACCTGAAAAACCAATTATTGTAACAAACAATATTTTATGGGGTGGAGGATATAGAAGTGATCCTACATTAAAGTACTTGAGTAATAAAGGAGGCTTTTCTGTTGCATATATGGGAGCAAAAAATATATTTTTCCAAAATAATGTTATATTTGACACTATGTTTGGTATTATCATCGCAGATAGATATGATGCACAAAGAGGTACATGGAATGTAGTTATTAAAAATAATATTTTCTTAAGATTAACGGGGAGAAGCAGTGTCTTCCCATTATCCATATCTCAAGCAGAAGGGGCAGATGTACAACATAATCTCATCAAAGATTCTATAGGAGCATGGGCAAGGGTAAGTTGGAACTATTCTAATAATACATTTGCAAATAATATAGCTATTAATCCAGGTGCACCTATGTTATCAGAAGGGAATCAAGAAACTATCATTGGGCTAGCTTCTAATAAAGTTTTTATGTCATCTGATGAAGCGGGATACACAAAAGATTATATATTTATTGCTGATAAATATACAAATAAACCAAGAACAATAAGATTATCAAATACGATTAGACCATAATAAAACTAGAATTTTCTACATATAATAGTTTTATTATCTATCCCTTCCAATGAATGTCCAGTAAAAGTTATTTCATTTTCTGTGATAGCATTATGGGGGAATAAGATTCTTCCAAATTGGAAATACTTAAAACTCCATTTGTCTTTTTTTGCATGATATATATCCTCCCACTCTAAACCATTTTTACTAAACCAAATATGAGCATACATATGATTATTAACTTTAGATGGTTCAACTGCAGTTGAAAGAGCTGCCATATTACCAAATTGTGTTGCTGTTAACACAGATCCTTGTAATGTCTGTAAACATTTTTCCTCATTATCTTTTCTAAAAAACATATAAATATAATTTTGTTCATGTTCCGTATCTGTACCATATACAATATAATCTTTATAAAAAAGTAATGTAACAGCTCTATATTTTTGGTATCCACTTTTTACTATATTAATACTCTTAAATGCATTAGATGTATTGGCTATCATACACTCACTATTACTATCTCCTGTAGTAATCCATATCATATTAGTATATTTATCATAAAAAATCCCATGTATATGTCTAATTGTATTTTTAGGAAATGTATAACATATATTCCAACTTTGAGCATTATCCTCTGATTTATATATATGTACTTCTGATCTGTCTAAATCTTTAAATTTACCATTTAAAAAATATTCACCAAAAAAAATCATACCATCATTATCAATACATATATTCATGGGTTTATTGCCACGTATTACATTAAAAGTTTTAACATACTTTCTACTTTTTGGTTTTGCCACAAAAATACCTTTTTTTGCTATAACTACGCGGCTACCATCTTCTAAAATATACATATTTGAAATTTCTATACGTAAAAGTCTATTTAATAATCTACTAAAGATACTTAAAAATGAGTATTTTTTATCTACTACTTTTCCTTCAAACTCCCATGTGACCCCATCATTATAACTTTTAAATATTCTATAACCTTTGGCAATATATATAATATTTTTATCTTGATAAAGTATTTTTGAATTTGATATTATTTTATTAATTTTAAACATATCTTTCTAGCTTTCCAATAAGATTGTTTTACTATTTTCCCAATCAATACTTGTATCTGCTTCAGATAAACTAACAAAATCAAAATCTTGAATAAGCTTCTCAAGTTTCTGCAAACTAGAACCTAATCCATAATAAGATTTAAATCGTCTAAAGGCTGATAACCCTTCAAGTATTGGTTGTTCTGGATCAAAATCTCTTGGATGTAAATAGGTCATTACATACTCTGAGTGATTCATGAAATATTTAATAAGAGAATACGGAAATAGCCTAAAATAACCACCCCCAGAAAATACAAGATTATTTCCAAGTACATTATAGGTATTAATAGGAAATTCTTTTAATAAACCTTTTTCTCTTTTAATATATGCTGGCTGCGCATAGCCAAACTTTTCAAGTCCACCATGCGCTCTTTTTGCAGGGAACACGGAACAGTCTTTTTCTATACCAAATTCCAATAGTTCATCAAAAACCCATAAGTTATCTTCTTTTATCGAAAAACCTGGTGCCCTATAGGTAGTTACTTTCTTACCAGTAATATCCTCTAAAGACTTAATAGACTTTTCAAGATCATTCCTAAATTGCTCTTTGTTAAAATCATACGCTAACTGGTGTAAGTCTGAATGTGTTGCCACTTCATACCCTAATGCATCTATTTTTTCGATGATCTTTGGATGATTACGTGCTACCCAACCTATACAGAAAAATGTTGCATCTTGTTTATTATCATCAAGTAGTCTAAATATCTTATCCATATTATGTTCTAATCTACTTTCAAAGTTTTTCCATTGTTTTTCTGATTTACTTGATTCGTTGTCAAGTATATGAAACCAGTCTTCTATATCAAATGTCAATATATTCATCTACTTCCTTTCTGTGATTTTTTTTGCTGGTACACCACCAATAATAATATTTTTCTCATTAAAGCTTTTTGTTACAGTAGAACCTGCTGCAACAATAATCCCATCTGCCAATCTAACACCAGCAGTAATTACACTGTTTCCACCTATCCATACATCATTACCAAGTACTATGTCTTTTTCCACTCTTGCCTGATAAGTCATAGCTCCCTTAGCAAGACTGTAGCCATGATTTGTTGCATGTAATTGACTTCCTGGACCTATCAAAACATTATCACCTAAAGTGATAGAAGATGTTCTCCCTGCCCATATCACACAATTAAGTGTTATACGAACATCATAACCTAAAAATATATTATCTGCGTTTCGTACTGATGCCTGTGGGTGAATACGATAGATACCTTTATGTTGTATCTGTGTTTTCCAATACACATGTTCAAATAAATAATGTGCAAATGATGAGATTAAGGATTTAGGAAAGTCCAAAGAAAAAATAGTTTTTATTACAATGAAAAATTTTTCTTTACTACTTAATTGGGTCTCTTTACTTTTCTCAAGTGGCATCTCTTCTTTAGTCATTATCCTGCCTAACAACTTTTTCCAAAACTTTTAACATTTTTGAAGATAATGCCTTTCGACTAAAAGCATCAGCCAATGCATCACATCCCTTTTGAAGCTCTGTATATAATACGGTATCATGCGCCAATTTATCTACACCTGCTAGAAATGCTTCTTTATTCTCTGGTTCAAATGCTATACCTGCATTATAAGTCTCAATTATCTGTTTTGATTCTCCTTCAACCCCTAGTAAAATAGGTTTTCTCATGGAGGCAGACTCAAAGATCTTTGACGGGATTAAAGAAGCATGTATATCAGTTTTTGTCAAGGGTACAAGTGCAACATCTATCACAGAAATATAATCAACTACTTCACTTTTAGACACAGGATCAAGAAAAGTAACATTTTTTAATCCTAGTTGATTAGCCAAGGAAACAACTGCTTCTTTTTTTGCACCTGTCCCTATAAAAAGAAAATGCATACGCTTATCATCTATCTCTTTTATACAATTAATAATAAATTCTAATCCATGGGCAAGTCCATGTGTTCCGATATATCCAAAAATAAATTTATTTTGGAGTCTTAATTCATTTAAAATTGTCTCACTTTTTTCTCTTGCTTCAAAAAGTTCTAAATTAGCTCCATTAGTTACTATATCAATCTTTGAAGGTAAAATACCTCTACTCGAAAGATTTTCTTTTAATCCTTTACTTACAGTCACAACATGTGTAGACTTTCGATATAGACAAAGTTCCATTTTTGTTAAAAAATTTAAGATTTTTGTATTTTTAATAGCACCTGTATCTTTGATACCTTCGGGCCATAAGTCCCTAAGTTCAAAAATCCATGGTTTTCTTTTTACTTTTGCTAAAGCACAGCCACCTAAAGCTGTAAAAAGTTGAGGAGAAGTTGCAACTATTAAATCTGTTCGAACGAATAAGCCAGCAAAGAATGCCATCACTGCATAACTGGAATAATCCAATATACGTTTAATAGCTCCCTTATTTTCTGACATATAACTCCAAACACGTATTATTTTAATGCCATCGACCTCTTCTGTTTGATAGAGTTTATTTTTATATCCATCATACGTTTTTCCAAAAGGAAAATTCGGATTACAAGTTATTACAGTAACATCAATGCCTGCTTCAACCCACTCTTTACAATGTTCATATGTACGACTTGCAGGGGCATTACTCTCTGGTGGAAAATTATCAGATAGAAAAAGTAGTTTCAAAGTTTTATCTCCATTTTTAAATATTCAGTAAATACAATTTTAACTTTATATGCGGGTAAACGTTTATTAAATTCGGGGGCATATTCATAAGGTTCAAGTGTTATGCTCTTAGCACTATGTATTGTTATTTCTTTTTGTTTAATTATAATCTTATTGCCTTTAACTTTTGGTAATATATTCGGATAAAAATGCAAATAAGCAATCCCCTCATGTATACTAGAACTCTTAAGTTCATCTTCTATAACTATGCTATCTTTATATGATATAAATCTTCTTGTATGTTGAACCCCTATACGCTTATATCCATCATGTGTAGCTTCAATATAGTTTTTATTCTCTTCCAGATGAATAATTTTTGCACGTCTTGCTACTCTAAATCCACCCCAAACCTCACTCTGATTGATACCATCAACCACAACCGTATTATGTGATACACTAGAACGTTCCAAAGTTCTTCTTACCGTACTTTCATATGTAGAGAGTCCTGTATCTACTATAAATGGTTCATTATCACAATAAATTTCAAAATTAAATGTATCACTATGAGCATGCCCGGGAATATAATCAGGTCCAATATTTCCTATATCTACAATCATTTCATAGTATTCAGTTTGTATTTTTCTATATCCAGAGTTATATAATGCTAGTTGTTTAGGCTTAAGATTTAAAATAGAAGCATACATATTAAGTTCTTTACTTGTAGGGGCAATATAGTTAGCACTGTCATTTAATAAAGGGATATCTCCATTTTCATAAGTAATAGTATTTAACCAACCTAACATAATTTCAGCTTTACTCATTAAAAATGTCAGTAAATCTTTCTCTTTCCAATCATTATTACGAATCAAATTAATACAATCAAGTACTCTAAAAAGCATAATCTGATGATACATAGGACTTAATTCAAAATGTGCACCATCATTCAATACTTGTTCTTTTAATTCTGAACTTAATATTTTTTTAGCTTCGATATATAATATATCATCTTCAAAATAATAGGCACCAAATAAAAGAGAAAAACCATTTTCGAGTAAATGATTACCCAGTATATGGTACTCTATATTATCCATCAATATCATATACTGAGCATAAAGAGAGTCACTTATATTCTGGTCTTTAATTTTATATTTTGATAAAAACTTAATCCAATTCATACCACGAAGTGAAATGGGAAATGGCATAAATCCATCTTTTATAGAAGCAGACTGCTCTATAAAATTATTAATAAGTTCTAGACCCATTTCTTTTGGTAAATCTTCTTGAAGTAAATAATCAAAATAATTTAAATTATATGTCCATAACTTTCCATGCTCTTGATAGTTCCAATCAATATCTTTTATAAAAGTATATTCCAAATTTAAAAACTTAAACTTCTTGTTTTTATACAGTCTCTTTGCGGATATAGATGGTGCAAGAGTTAAAGAGTGCGTATGGGCATATGAAGAAATATTCATATTATATTTACCATTCATAAATTGACGTAACTTAGTACGCAATAGATAATAAAATCTAAAATAAATTTGCTTTGCTTTTAAGAAACGTACTGTATGAAATAATAATAATATTTTATAAATTGACACTTCCCCTCCCCTATATAATTATATTAACTTTTAAAATTTTTAACAATATTAATAAATTTACCACGGTGCGTTAACCTAAACTGATTAACAATTTTAATTTCAAATTCAATTACATGTCCAGCTTTTTTATTTAATTCATCTAGAATTATTCTTTTATCAATTTCATTAAAAGCATTTTTAACTTGTAAGCATAACTCAGCCATGCCAATATTATGTTGAACAAATTGAAATTTAATGACATTTTTAAAAATATCAGAATGCATATTTAATGCAGTTAAATATATCTTCATACTATTCATTCCCAATAAATAATCTTGCTTCCAACGTCCTTCAACACTATTTATAATGTAATCATCTTTATTTAAATAATTTGACATGTCTCCTGTTTTATATCGTATAAGAGGCATACTATAATTATCAAAACTTGTACCAATCATTTCACCCACTAGATTATTTTCTTTAATAAGATTTTCTTTGTTATCCAATAATTCAAATAATCCATATCTTCTATCAATTTTATAACTTCCTAAATCACTATCAAAGTTTGGTGCAAATATTAAACGTTCAGAATGTCCAAATAAAGAACTTATGCGACAATCAAAAAAAGATTGTATAAGTTTAATATCACT
>Ga0256824_10000443_pt1 | contig 15851 bp, 16 predicted proteins | sample CV67metaG_FD_191570 | JGI IMG/M metagenome (GOLD analysis project Ga0256824, IMG submission 191570) | Hydrothermal vent microbial communities from East Pacific Rise, Pacific Ocean - CV67 | ecosystem: Environmental > Aquatic > Marine > Hydrothermal vents | place: Pacific Ocean: East Pacific Rise...
TGGTGGTGTAGCTCTTCGTGGTTCATTCCTAATTGATGCTGATGGTACTATCCGTCACGCTGTTATCAATGACTTACCACTTGGTCGTAACATTGATGAGATGATTCGTATGGTTGATACTATGCTTTTCACTAACGAGTTTGGTGAAGTTTGTCCTGCTGGTTGGGTTAAAGGTGACGATGGTATGAAAGCATCAACTGAAGGTGTTGCTGAGTACTTAGCTTCTCACGAAGACAACTTATAATCTAAATTTATTACTCTCACTTCATTGTGAGGGTTTTAAAATCTTCTCTTTTTAAAATCTTTCTTTACAACTACTTTTAACAATTACAAAACTATTTTATGAATTTACTATACGGAAAGACTACCCTCAAAATGAGGATAGATGAAAACTTATCTTAAGTTTTCGAATGGTGCAGTTACAACTGCTTTTCTAGTTACTGTATATGGAACTAATGCTGCTGCTCTAGCTCTTTTAATAACGATAGAAATCATATCTTGGTGACGTTTACAGTTACCTGTTAAACGACGAGGCATAATTTTGTATCTTTCTGAAAGAGAGAATCTTAATGCTCCAACATCTTTATAATCCATGAAGTCAACTTTAGCTTCACAGTATTTACAATATCTTTTTTTATATTTTCTTTTTTCTGACATGGTATTTCCTTTATTATCTATTTTTAAATGATTTGTCTAAAATGGAATCTCATCTTCATCAATATCAATCTCTGGAATATCATTACTACTAGGCATATCACGACTATGAGCATTTGCTTGGTTATTATAACCTTGCTGTGGTTGCTTATACTGTGCATTTTGTTGCTGAGCAGGAGCTTGATAAGAGGGTTGAGTCTGTTGTTGCTGAGCAGGAGCTTGGTAAGATTGCTGTTGTTGTGGCTGTTGATAATTTTGTTGTTGCCCTTGCTGAGGATTATACCCACCAGCTTGAGAATTTTGATTATCACCTTTAGAATCTAGCATTTGCATAGTTTCTACAACAACAGAGTGCTTACTTCTCTTTTGTCCATTTTGGTCTACCCATTGGTCAAAATTAAGTCTTCCCTCAACTAGGATTTTACTCCCTTTACGAAGGTATTGGTTAGCAATTTCAGCACTACGACCAAAAAATGTAATATCTACAAAACATACTTCCTCTTTCTTTTCACCATTGCTAGTAAATTTACGACTGGTAGCAATAGCAGTATTTGCTATTCCCATACCACTCTGAGAGTATCTTAGTTCAATATCACGAGTTAAATTACCAACTAATATGACTTTATTATACATGGGTTTCCTTTTTGTTAAACTCTAATTACTCTGCTGCTGGAGCTTCAGTTACTGGAGCTTCTTCAACTGCTGGAGTCTCTTCTTTTGCTGAAGCTTCTTCTTTTGCTGTTGCTGCTGCTGACTTTTTGTTAGCTTTTTCAACTAAAGAATTCCATGCTGCAACTTCACGATTAGTATCGTATTTGATAGTAACAAAACGAAGTAGTTCTTCATTAATTCTAAATCTTCTTTCAATTTCAGATATAGAAGATGGAGCAACTGTATAATAGATAACATGGAAATAACCACGCTCATTTTTATCAATTTGGTATGCTAATTTTCTCATACCCATTGAATCTGTAGTAGCTATTTCACCACCGTTTGAAGTGATTACTTCTTCGATAGCTTTAATGCTATTTTGAATTTCTTCTGCTGTTAATGTTGGTTTTACGATTACTAGGTTTTCGTAATTTCTCATAGAGTATTATCTCCCTTTGGTATATTGCCATTTGGCTTTGTTTCCCTTTCGGATATCTAAATACATCATTAAAATAATGATACAAAGAGAAAGGAACTCGGCATTATATAAAAAATATACTTAAAATTAATGTAATTTAATTAGATATATTAAAGAATAATTAAATATAAATCTCAAACAAAATATTTGTATTAATTCAAATTCAATAAGTGAGTTTAGCTAAAGTTCCTATAAATATATAGAAACTAAAAAAACTAAATCTATTCATGAAAAAGAAATACCAATTGAACATATAAATAATAAAATATAAGATATAAAAAAGATTTATTTTAAAATTTAATCTTATCTGTACTTTAATTAACTTTTATAAAAATTTTACTCTTAAATAATAGGCTATAAAAAAATCTATTATTTAAAAACTAGTGTGTGTTAATAAAATGTTTTCTTTTCATAATACTCACATTAAAAGGTTTTCTATGAGAAATATTTACTTTTTTATTTAGTATTTTTAGTTCTTCTTCTGATTTATTTTTTGTTAATCCTTTAGTAGAAATAATTACCTTACCAATATTTTTTTTATTATGATTATTTAAGTATTTACTATTTACTATTCTATTTTTAATAAATTTTCTTGATATACTAAGTTTACTTGATATAAATAGTTCTACTCTTCTATTCTTAGCTCTACCTTTTTTTGTTGAATTAGTAGCTATTGGTTGTTCCTCACCATATCCAATATAATCAATTCTAGATTTTGGATAACCTAATGAAACTAAATTATTATATACTTCTCTAGCTCTCATCTCAGATAATAGTTGATTACTTTTATCTATTCCTTTAGAATCAGTATGACCAACAATATATAATGATAGACTATTATTTTTATAAATTAATTTTAAAAAATTAATTAATTTATTTTTATTTTTTACTTTATATTGAGATGTATTAAAATATATATACTTTGAAGTATTAATTAAAAGTAATTCTTCTTTTTTACTAGATTTTAATATTTCTTTTTTAGTATTTATATTTAATTTTTTTAATCTTTTATCAATTAAAGCTAAAGATTCATTCTGATTACTGCTATAGTTGATTTTTTTTATACTAGATTGATTTTTTTCTTTATCAGTTGATGTGTCAAGCTTCACTAAAACACACCCATTCATTAATAACACAACACTTATTATTGCTAATATTTTTTTCATTACTTTATCCTATATTCGAAATATTTAAATTTTAACTGATCAAAAGAATAATTATAATTATAATACTTACCTATATAATGTTTGTTATCTTTTCTCAGTTCAATACAATCATCTTTATATGCTACATTATTCTTATATTTAAATCTTTTCGGTATCTTTGCTTTAAGTGTTAAGATTTTTCCATTTTTGATACTTGCTGTACCATTTAATGGTACTTGTAAAATACCATAAATATTAATCCAACCATTTATTATAACTCCTCTATTGTTTATATTTATGAAAATTTCTGCTTTTCTAGATTTATTATTTATATAAATATTGAATTTTGCTTTAGCTGTATTTAAATTAGAATTTTTATTTTTATTTTTCATTCTTGTATAAAATGATTTTAAATAAGCGTTATTATTTAAAAAAAAAGTTTCACTTTTAGTAATAATATTTTTCTCAGGTAAATTTTTTCTATAAATTTCTATATTCGCATATTTTAAATCAAACTTAATATTATTTTCACTAAATTTATTATTTGTAAATAAAATAATTCTACTTTGTTTCTTTATATCATTTTCTATGCTAGAAAAAGCATTAAGAAAATTAGAATTCTTACTATTTGTAATAGCTTTTTGCATATTTACTAATCGACTAGTTAATTTCTTTTTTAAAAACATTTGATCATCACTCATCTTATTTATTTCTGTACCAAAAGCTTTCTGTAAAAGTGGTTTATTATTTATTTTTTTTATCTCATAATTATTAAATTGTGGATTACAAAAAGTGTAATTCTTAACTAAATTTTTATTTTTAAAATAATATAAATTCACTTTTTCATGTGGCAAGTAAATTAATTCCTTAATTACTTTGCCATATAAAAGTTTATCAATATTATTTAAATCTATTATAATATGTGTTTCTCTTAATGTATTATTTTTACAATATTCTTTATAATCTACTTTTGCATTAGATATAGATACAATTAATAATAGAAATAATAGAAATTTCAATATATTTCTTTCATTTGAATTTTAAAAGAAGGATTAGTTATTTTTTTATTATTTAAAATAATTTCTGTATTATCTTGTTTCAATGTTCCTTCTAATTTTTTACCTTTTATATTTAAAATAAATTCTTCATCACCAGAAAATATTTGATGTTTATTATATAATTTCGAAATTTTCAAAGTAGCATTTATAAATTTTCCTTTAGTTAACCTCATCTTTCCTTTCAAAGGAATAGCATCTAAACCATTAATAATAAACCAAGCATTATTAATAGAAAAATCATCTGTGTAGTTAATATAAATCTTAGACTTAAATTCTTCTCCATTTAAAAATATTTTACCAGCATATTTTTTATAATATAATTTTTTTATACTTGGTAACTTTAACTTATTATTATAAGAAATTACATTTGCATTATTTAATTCAAAATATCTTTTCCAGAATAATGATATTTTATTATATTTATTTATACTAAATATTTTTTTTGAAGTATAAATATATATATTTGAATAATTTAAATTTAACTTGAATTTGTTAGTAATTTTATTTATATCATATTTTTCAAGTATAGAATTAAGTTTTATTTCTTCTGAATTTTGTAACATATCACTATATATTATTACTCTTTGCATAGGTGTATTTTCAAAATTTAAGCTTTCGTTGTATAAAATTTCTATAATATTTTTACTATCATAATTCTCATATAGATTATTTTTATAAATCTTTGCAAGTAAAGATTTAATTGAAGCCATAAAAAAACTCATATCCTCCTTTGCTAATTCAATCGGATTACCACCAAACATATATTTCATATTTCCAGCTTCTTTTACTTTTTTAATTTCCGTATTAGTTAACACTGGAGCACAAGAATTAAATACAAGATCAATAGTAGAATTACTAGGATTTATAGTGAAAATTTGAAGTCTTTCATGAGGTAAAAAATTATTTTTTAAACTACTCAATAAATTTATAGCAAATTTTTTTTCATTTGTATTACCTAAATCAAGATAAACACTTGTTAGTCTTTGCTCTTCCGTTATTTTTGAACAATACTTCTTATCTGCGAATAAGGTTGAAGTCAAAAATATCAATAATATAAATAAGTATTTATTCATTTATTTACCTCTAATTGTTCGTGCTTTTGAAATAGCATCTAATTGTTTCTTAAACTCTATATATTCTTTTAGGAATTTACTTTGAAACTTTTGATATTTATAATATGATTCTTGGAAATCAGGTAGAACTTCATGAACTATATAAGATGTAATAACACCAAGAATATAGATAGCAAAATTTGCCATCATTAATATTCCAACCTTAGTTAAAATTGTTGCAGATACTAAATCACTACTAGCATCGCTAAATGGATCATCAAAAGTAGGCGGCTGAAAATACTGTAATCTTGCATAATATAAACCATACATAACAATAGTCATAGCTATAAATCCAAATATTGCATATACATATCTCGTTGTTTTTGGTGTAGTATTGTAACTTTTAATATAAGATGAAGTATTATTTATAAAAGATAACTGTTTAAAAAAAGCACCATGTGAATGAGCAATAAAAACCAATAAAACACCTATAGAAATAGTTATCATTGTTGAAACTACCGGCTTGTGTAAAAATTGTTCTATAGTAGTATAGTTTGTTGGTATTTCTAGAATAATTAAAAAAACTAACCACATATAATACATTGGCTTATTATATCTTTTGGGAAGCCTTCCTTCATTATCATAAAATTCATCAAATTCACTTTTATAAATTTTTCTATCTTTAATAGTATCTTCATTTTTCGTAATAAAACTATCTATCGCATCATTATAATGATCAAATTTTTTATCTTCTAAACTTTCTTTTAAAATTGGTGGAGAAATGCTATCGTCATTATCTATTTCAGGATATATTTTAGACCATCGTTCTTTAATACTACGATTTTGTTCTTCTAACTTCATATAACTACCTTTTAATCTACATTCTAATATATAAAATAATATTACTAATTATAATGATATAATACTTAAAATATCATTTAATAAATTTTAATAAATTTTAATTCATATTTTAATAGCAAAATTTTATTTTTTATTAGCTTTAACTATAATTCTTAACAAATATAGTTTTAGATATAGTTTCATTAATACATTTATATAGATTATGGAAATCAAATGGCAAAAAGAAAAAATAAAGTAGCTAAAAAACAAAATAATTTACTAACATATATAGCTTGGAGTTTAGCAACTATTGCTTTAATTTTAAGTTGTTTAATAGCTGGTTACTATGTTGGTTATAACAATGCTATTGAAGATATACAAATTCAAAATTCAACTATAGAAAAAAAAATAGATAAACCTAGAAAAACAACTACTACACTTCATAGACAATTAAAAGAGGTTCTAAAAAAAGAAACTATAGAGATAAAACCTAAAAAAACAATTATTAAAACAGCTTCTCATGAGTATGAATCATTAGCTAAACCACCATCAAGATTAGTAAAAAAACAACATATAATTACAAACAAACCAAAATTAGCAATTATTATAGATGATGTGTCTATAAAATCTCATATAAATGCTATCAAGAATCTTAATTTAAAAATAACTATGTCATTCTTACCACCCAGTAAAGCTAGACCTAATTCTGCTAAATTAGCTTCAAAAGAGAAATTTTATATGGTTCACTTACCTATGGAAGCAGAACATTTTACTGCTGAAGAGCCTTTAACTATGAGAATTCATCACTCACAACAAGAGATAACAAAAAGAATTAAAGAGTTAAAAAAACTTTTTCCAAGAGTTAAATATATAAATAACCATACAGGAAGTAAATTTACATCAAATGAGATTGCTGTTCATAAACTAATAGTAGCATTAAATAAATATAACATCAATTTTATAGATAGTAGAACAACATCAAAAACTAAAGTTCCATTAGTTATGAAAGAATTTGGTAAAAAGTATATGGCTAGGGATATTTTCTTAGATAATCGTAATGACAAAGAGTATATAAAAAATCAGATTAAGAAAGCTATTCAAATAGCTAAAAGGGAAGGCTATGCTATTGCTATTGGACATCCACATATAAATACTATTTTAGCAATTAACGAATCTAAAAAGCTTTTTAAAGATGTAGAATTAGTTTATGTAAATAGGCTTTACTAAATTATGCCACTAATAGAATCTAAGATTAAAGAGCTTTCATCTATGAAAAGCTATCCAAAGAATTTATCTTATAGTGGAGATTTAGAACTACTAAATAGAAAGAAAGTCTCTATTATTGGTTCAAGAAAACCATCTAAATACTCAAGAAATCTTACTCAAAGAATCACAAAACAATTAGCTAATGCTGGAATCTGTATAGTTAGTGGTGGAGCTATGGGGATTGATGCTATTGCTCATATCTCAGCAACACCTAAAAATACTATTTGTGTTTTACCTTGTGGATTAAATATAAAGTACCCATCTATAAATAAAAATTTACTTACAGAGATTCAAAAAGATGGTTTATTAATTAGCCAATTTGAAGATTCTTTTAAAGCTACACCATGGAGTTTTGTTGTGAGAAATGAGCTTGTTGTAGCTCTTGGTGACATACTGATTGTTGCTGAGGCTGACCTAAATAGTGGTAGTTTAAGAAGTATAGAATTTGCCAAAAAAATGGGTAAAAGAATCTTTGTATTTCCACACCAAATAGATGATAGTAAAGCAACAAACGAATTACTTAAAAATGCTGAAGCTGAAGCTATTTATGATGTTGATGAGTTTGTAAACAGTTTAGTTCCAAACTCTAAAGAAAAGATAAAAGGAGATAGTTTTAGTGAGTATTGTAAAACTAATCCAACTTATGAAGATGCTTTAAAAAACTATCCAAATAAAATCTTTGAAGCTGAATTAGGTGGTAAGATTGAGATTAAAAATGGAAAAATCTTTTTTATATGATTAGAACTCTATCAATAAACTAGGTAAATCCGATGAAATTTTCAAAAAAGCTTAATTTATGTTTTTTCTTTAAATAAATATGAATTAATGGGCTTGGACTTTAGTCCAATAAGAGAATTGGACTAAAGTCCAAGCCCCAAAATATGATTTTAAAATTTATTTTATTCTTCATCGGATTTACCTATCAATAAACATCACTTAATAATACTTAAAGTTAATAAGATATAAAATATAAATAAGACGATAGCACAAGGAGTTTAAGATGTTTGTCTCATCCTATAACACTTACATTCAAACAAATAACTCCAATAAAGCTAGAAAAGATGTTGAAAAAAGTAATGAGAGTCGTTCAGATTTTGCCTCAACACTCAAAGCTCAACCAGTTAGAGTAGAAAATCACTCTGAGATTCCATCAAACTTTTTATCTACAAATCAGATTCTAAAAAATAGACAAAAAATAGAGTATCAACAACAAAAATCTTCTACACCAAACAACAAAGAGATGGTAAAAACTGTAAATATTGCCAATAGATTTACACAGTTTAAAACTCTAAATAATGCTAAAACTGCCTACAATGATAACTCTAAAATGTTCTCATTAAAAAGAAAACCTCTTTTAACACTAGACCAAACTCCAAAAATAGAGAAAAATATATCTGAAGATTTAAAAAAAGTTAAAGAGCAAAACCTTAGAAATACAATGGTAAATACATATATTTCAAATGAGAACTATTACAAAATAACTGCTTAATCTTTTTCCACCCAAGCATCACTTTTTATAACTCGTACATCATCAAAATATTTTAGTTTTAAACCACTTTTACACTTACCATCTTCTAATTCCATAATAGCTATTTGTAAAATCTTTTTACATTTTTTTGGGATGTCATAATGCCCTTTCATACCTGTTAAAAACTGTTTCAATGGAACTTTTGAATCCATACCTATAACATTGTCTCTACAACCTGTTAAGCCAATATCTGTCATATATGCTGTTGAATCTACAATCTGAAAATCATCTGTACCTACATGGGTATGAGTTCCCATAATGGCACTAACCTCACCTTGAAGTAACATCATCATAGCTCTTTTTTCACTTGTAGCTTCAGCATGAAAATCTATAAATATATTTTTAACACCATCATTTTTTAGTTTTTCTACACTCTCTTTCGCACATCTAAAAGCATTATCACAATATGGCATAGAGAAGTGTCCCATTAGGTTTAAAACAGCTAGTTTCTCACCAGCTACATCATAAACCTTACACCCTGTTCCATCCACTTCATCAGGGTAGTTATGTGGTCTAAGAATCTCGTAACTATCAAAAAGTGCTACTACATCTTTTTTATCCCAAGAGTGGTTTCCACCTGTCATACAGTCGATTCCATAAGATACTAACTCATCAGCATTTTTAGATGTTAAACCAAAGCCGTGAGAGGCATTTTCATAGTTTGCTATTATAAAGTCAATACCATACTCTTTTTTAATCTTTTTTAAATAAGTTTTAACTATATCTCTACCTGGACGACCAACTATATCACCAATAAATGCTATTTTCATTTTTCTCTTCTTATTTTAATTTTTTACTTTTTCTACTAACTAAGATTCCACCAATCACAATACAACCAATCCCAACAAATGTTAAATCATCAGGAAAAGAATCCCCTAACATCCAACCAAAACCTATGGCAAATGGGATATTTGTATAGCTTACAACACCTATAATACTTAAGTTTGAGCTACTGTATGCTTTTGTTAACAACCATTGTGAAAGTGTTGAGATAAATGCCATAAAAACTATGAGTAGCCAAATAGAAAAAGTTTCTGGAACTACAAACTCTGGAAATAAAAACATTATAGAATCTAGAGGGGTTATAAAAGGTGCTACTATAAAAAATATAGCTGGTAAAAAACTACCAATAACGACAAATGACAACACTATAATTCTAGCATCATAAATATCTTTTATCTTTTTTATAGTTGTGTAAGCACTAGCTGCTAAAAAGCCCCCTAAAACACCTAAAAAATGTTCATAAGATATACTCATACCAAAAGGTTTTGTTATAAAAATAACACCAATAAACCCTATAAGCAATGCTAAAATAGTGTTCTTATCTAAATGCTCTTTTAAAAGGTAGTAAGCTAAAAGTGTAACAAAAAGTGGTGAGGTTTTATTAAGTGTTATAGCCTCACCAAGGGGAATTACAGTTATGGTGTAGAAGAAAAGAATCATAGCTGAGAATCCAAGGATTCCCCTTGTTATAAGCATATAAAACTTACTACCAATTAGAGTTGGTGGGGTGTGTTTTAGGGTATAAAGAATCATAACAACCCCTATAAGGTTACGGAAAAAAACTATCTCCATAGCACTCATACTATCTGAAAGAATCTTAGTTATAGCCCCATTTAATGCTGAGATTAATGCCCCAAGGAGCATATATAATACCCCTTTATCTATGTTTTTTAACAACTATACAAACTTATAATATTTTTGGTTTGTTATTTCTAAGATAAAAAAGTGTAGCTTTTATGATATCGTCATCATCTTTAGAATCTGACTTTATACTCTCTTTAGAATCGTTGAAGTACGTTATAGTTATGTTTTGCCCATAGTTCATTATACTTTTTATATTTTTATCTAAACTAAGAAGTTTTATAACCATTAACTCTATAAACTGTTTTGTAGGTGTGTCTAGTTCGCCAAATCTATCTAGTAACTCCTCCTCTATCTCATACAACTCTATCGCCTCTTCACACTGTGCTAGTCGTCTATAAACATCTAATCTTAATCTATCCTCTTTTATAACCTCATCAGATATATAAGCACTTATTGTTAGTTTTATATCTACTTTTACTTTTTTGTTTTCGTGAGTATTACTCAACTCTTTTATGGCATTTTCTAACATTCTTAAGTAGAGTGAATAGCCTATGTTTTTTATATGTCCACTCTGAGCATCTCCAACAAGATTTCCACCACCACGAATCTCTAAATCGTGATGAGCTAAAACTGAACCACTACCTAAAAATGAGTTCGATTCTAAAACTAAAAGTCTTTTTTTAGCATCATCTGTTAAACTCTCTTTATTTCCAACCACAAAGTAAGCAAACCCCTCGTAAGAACCTCTACCAACACGACCACGGAGCTGATGAAGATTCGCAATTCCAAACCTATCTGCTCCATCAACTATGATTGTATTTACTTTTGGTATGTGGATACCAGATTCTATAATTGATGTAGCTAACATTAGGTCATACTCACCAGCTTCAAACTTTAGTAACTCTTTTTCTGTTTGAACAGCGGAGATTTTAGAGTGAAGCATTAAGATTCTTAAATCTGGAAGTATAGCTTTTAACTCACCCATTTTTATGGGCATATGGTCTATGGAGTTATGAACATAAAAAACTTGCCCACCACGACGAAGCTCCCTTAAGATAACCTCTTTAATTAGTTTCTCATTGTACTCTTTAACAAATGTTCTCACACCCTGTCTTTCACTAGGTGGTGTTAAGAGTTGACTCATAGTTTTTATGGAACTTAATGCTTGGTTTAGTGAGCGAGGGATTGGTGTAGCACTCATAGAGAGTAAGTGAACATTTTGGTAAAGCTCTTTAATCTTCTCTTTTTGTTTCACACCAAACTTATGTTCTTCATCTATTATAACCACTCCAAGATTCTTAAACTCTAAATTAAAAAGGGTATGAGTTCCAACAACAACATCTAACTCACCACTAGCCAATGCTTTTGTTATGTTGTTTTTCTCTTTTGTAGATACAAACCTATCTAACTTAGCATATCTTATTTTCATCTCTTTGAATCTATCATCTAAAGAGCGATAATGTTGAGCAGATAGTAGAGTTGTAGGTACAATAAAAGCAGATTGATAACCAGACCTATAAGCTGAAAAAATTGTGTTTAAAGCTACCTCTGTTTTACCAAAACCAACATCACCACTTAAAAGTCTATCCATTATATGACCTGAACCCATCTGTGTTAAGATTTCATCTATTGATTGTGTTTGGTCTTGAGTGTACTCAAATCCACTTTTCTTTTGAAACTCTTTTAACTCATTTTTAGGCAAACTTATCTTAGGAGCTTTTATTAATGCTCTTGCTGCTGCTGTATTTAAAATATCTCCAGCAATCTCAAAAAGTCTTTTTTTAACCTTCTCTTTTAGTTTACCAAAACTACCTTTTCCTAACTTATCTAAAACAGGAGTTGAACCACCTGAAGCTATGTATCTGTCAATATAGTCAAGATTCTCAACAGGAAGTAAGATTTTATCATCACCAATATATTTAATAACTATAAAATCTTTTACACCACCTAGAATCTCTGTTTGTTCTATACCCTCAAAGATTCCAACTCCATAATCTTCATGAACAACATAATCCCCAACTTTTAAATCATCTAAAAGTATAGAACTTTTTCTTCGTCGTCTCTGTTTATCTGGCTTATTTAAAGAGATAACCAACTCATCTTTTGAGATAATATTTAAGATATATGGAGCATAAACTTCTGTTATATTTTCAACGGAAAAGATTCCCATCTGTTTCATAACTGCTTTATTTGAAGCGATTATGGTTACTTTTTTATTTTTATGAACTTTTAAAAGTGTAGCTAAGTCGGCAACAACCAACTCTTTGTAGTTGTCTGAATCTGGCAATATCTCTAAGTTAAAACACTCTCTTGAGAGTTGTGGGTCGTTAATTCCATAAGAATCTTTTAGTAAGTCGTCCATTTTATGAGATAAAACAGTTTTTTTATCATATAAAAAATTTACTGCTTTATCTTCTAAATACCACAAACCTAAAGAAGCAACATCTTTAACCAAAGAATCAAACTCTGAGTTTTCTATTTTTGTAGTTAGTTGGTTAAAAGAATCTTCATCTAGGGAGTAAAAAGCACTTGTTATAGTTAAAGAATCTAACTCCTCTCCAACTGTTCTTTGAGATTCTAGTTCAAACTCTTTTATCTGCTCTATTGTTTCATCAAACAAAGAGATTCTAATAGGGTTAGATGATGATGGAACATAAATATCTATAATATCCCCACGATGAGAAATCTCACCCTCAACTTGAACCATATCTACAAATGTATAACCCCAGTGTAACATCTGCTCTTTAAACTCTTTTAGTTTAACATCACAACCAAATTCAATAGTTGTAGAATCTAGTAACTCTTTTTTTGGTAAGTGAAAAAGCATTGTTTTTAGTGGGGAGATAATTAGAGGCTTTTTCTTAGCATTGTAGTAAGTTCTTAAAGCTGTGAAGAGTTGGTGAATCTCCTCTTTATAAACTCTTAGGTCATCTCCAAAACTTGGACGAAAATCTGGAAATAGTAAAACATCTTTGTTAAAGAACTTCGCTACACTCTCTAATTCAACTGCCTCTTTAGAATCTTCACAAAGAAGAATCTCTATATCTTGTTTTTTTGTAGTTTTAAAATACTCAAATAGTTGACTTTGTGACATACTACTCTTTTACACCACTTTTTTTAGGAATCTGTTTTTGTTGTTGTGGTTTTTTTACAATAGATGTACCTTCAAAAACACCCTTAGCTTCTATAACTAACTCTGTAGATTCTATACTACCAGTTACTTTTCCATCTGCTTTTATCTCAACATAATCAGCATCTATTTCACCATCAATAAGCCCTTGAACTATAAGTCTATGTGCTTTTATTTTAGCCTTAACATTACCATTTTTACCTATACTAATCTCTTTTGTAGAGTTAATTACTCCATCAAATTCACCATCAATATAAAGGTTACAAGCTAAAACCATCTCACCTCTTATAGTTGAACCTACTGTTATTATTGTTGTGCTTGAGTCGGGTTGTGTACTCTTATGTTTGTTGTTGCTTTTATCAAAGATTGCCATGGTACTTTTTTCTCCTTTTCAAATATTTCATTATAATTTTTACTATTCCATTTTACAAACCAAAAAGGGTTTAATGGATTTGACATAAATCTTATCTCATAATGAAGATGTGGACCGCTACTCATTCCAGAGTTTCCAGTATAAGCGATTAGGTCACCTTTTCTTACAAATTGTTTTGATTTTACCACAATTTTATTTAAATGACCAAAGTATGTTTTAAAGCCATAATTATTGTTAATAATAACCAATCTTCCATAACCACTTTTTTTATGTAATCCAGCATATTCTATAATTCCATCAGCAGTAGCATAAACTGGTGTTTTCATCTCTGCTCTCATATCTAAACCACGATGAAACTCTTTTCTTTTTAAAACAGGATGAAACCTATAACCAAATTTACTTGTTATACCTTTATAAACTATTGGAGAACCACTTGGTATAAATTGTAGAAGAGTTGCTCTTAATTCTGAATTTAGTTTTGTTGTGTCGATTCTTTCTTGTAAAGGAATCTCTTTGTTTGGAGTTATCCCTATCATCAACTCAATAGCAGTTAAGGAATCCGACATATTTGTAATCTCCTCTTTTTTAAGCTCCAATATTTTTTGTGCTTTAGTTATAGAAGATGATAAATCTTTATTTTTATTTTTAAGTTCTAAATTATCTTGAACTATTTTTTGCTTAGTTATTTCTATATCTGTAACTTCACTTTTTAGGTAAAGAATCGTACCAAAAGAAAACATCACTATAAACCCTATGGCAAATAGTACATACTTTAACATTTTTCTTACAAACTGATGTAAATTATATTGTTTTATACCATGAGCATCATTTATAGTTATAGTAAAATGTTGTTTCATCTACAAACCTTTAAAAACTTTTCAACTACACTAAACGAGCCAAAAACTAAGTAATTTTTTTCCTCATTTATAGTATTGAAATCATAAAATTTTATGTTTAATTCTTTTAAAGAATCTTCTAGTTTTTCTTTATTTTCAATTCGTTGTTCATCTATTTTAATCACTTCTACACTTTCAATAATTGGCTTTAGTATATTTAAAATCTCTTTATAATTTTTATCTGCATATGTATTATAAATAAGTGTTATTTTTCTATCTTTCAACTCTTTAGCTATCGCTTTAGAAGCTAAAACATTATGACCAACATCAAGTAAAATATTTTTTTTATATTTTGTTAATCTTCCAAAAAGTTTTGAGTTTTTAAAATTAGAAGAATCGTAAACTATGTTAAAAAACTTTAAAGCAGATATACTAAGTTCTAAGTTTTGAACAAGATAGTTAGGAAGTTCAAGCTCTTGTTTAATTTGAGATATTTTTTTATAATCATCTTCATTTAACAGCTCTTCAGGTCTGTAAATTTTAGAATCTTTTTTTAGCTCTACGATTCTTTCAATCTCTTCATAATTTTGTTTTGTAACAACAGCACTTTTTTGAAGAGCATTTAATTTAGTTGTCGCAATCTCTTCAATAGTTGAACCTAAAAAAGCCTCATGGTCATAATCTATGGGGGTTACAAGTGTTAACTCTTTTTTAAAAACAGCAGTAGCATCATATTCACCACCTAAACCAGCTTCTAAAACTACATAATCACAACTACTAAAAACTAAGATTCCAAGTAATGTCGTATATTCAAAATAACTAAGAGAATCAGAATCCTCTTTTGTTAAAATAGATTGTAACTCTTTATGTTTTTGTTCTAGTGTTTCATTATCTACATTTTTACCATCTAACCAAATTCGTTCATTGAACTCTAGTATATGTGGTGATGTATAGTGACCAACACTAAAACCTAGTGAAAAAAGAGATTGAGCTAAGAATCTTCCTGTTGTACCTTTTCCATTTGTTCCAATTATATGGATTATTTTTGGTTGTGGTAGTTTAGATTTTATCTTAGCAAAGATTCTAGGCATTCTGCCATAATCTATCTCACTATAATAAAGTGGCTTGTTATTTAAAAACTGTTCTAACACTAGATTTAGCTTTGAAATGAGACTCTATTTCGCCCATTCTCTTTTGCTTTATATAAATTATCATCAGCACTAACAATAGTAGCAGTGTCAGTAGGATTCTTT
>Ga0256824_10000444_pt1 | contig 15845 bp, 14 predicted proteins | sample CV67metaG_FD_191570 | JGI IMG/M metagenome (GOLD analysis project Ga0256824, IMG submission 191570) | Hydrothermal vent microbial communities from East Pacific Rise, Pacific Ocean - CV67 | ecosystem: Environmental > Aquatic > Marine > Hydrothermal vents | place: Pacific Ocean: East Pacific Rise...
TGAACCTAAATGTGCTATTAAAGCCGCTGTTGAAAAAGGTGACATTGATGCTGGTAGATATTACAATTACACAGTGATGCACAGTGATGATGATGACGAAACGTTTAGGAAAGATATTTATAAGTAGGGTAGTAGAATTTGATTTTTAAAGAAACAAGATTTCTAGACACAAGATTCAAGACTGACGTATTTTACTCAAATTAAAGCCTAGGTATTTTGAATTGACTACATTAGTCACTTGTAATGTCAAACAAGAGAAGATATACCGTTTTAGAACATATTTTATTTCCAATAAAAAGTTTAAACCAGAATAAATTGGTCAGTAAGGTCAACTCTAAAACAATTCTAATTACTGGTGCTACATATGGAATAGGTGAACAATTAAGTTTAATGTTAGCTAAAACGAATGCCCACTTAATATTAATCGGTAGAACAGAGCATAAATTGAAAACACTAAAGATTCAACTAGAAGCTTTAGGAGGAAATGTTCAAATTATTCCAACTGATTTAACTAACCAAGAAGATTTAAATTATCTCATAAAAATTTTATTAAACTTAGAAAATGGAGTAGATATTTTTATTAGCAACGCCGGACGTTCAATTAAACGCTCAATAAACGACTCACTTGACAGGTTTCATGATTTTGAAAGAACGCTGAATTTAAATTATAATGCGCCAGTGAAACTGATGTTAAAATTAATACCAATATTAAAACAAAATAATGGGCAAGTAATTAACGTTTCAGCCATAAATGTATTATTAATCCCTGCTCCAAAATGGTCTGCTTACCAAGCGTCAAAATCTGCTTTTGATAATTGGTTTAGGTGTGTAGCTCCTGAATTAAAAGTTGACGGTGTAGTATGTACTACGATCTATTTGCCATTGGTTAAGACAAGAATGATTGCACCTACTAAAGCTTACGACAAAATGCCTGCCATGAAACCAGAACAAGTGGCTAAATTAATAGGTAATTATATAATAAGTCGAAACTCAAAATTTCAACCTTGGTGGTTGATATATGGACAGTTAGGATCTATTTTATTTAGACAATTATTTGAATGGATAGCGTCAAATTCACTAAAAAAACAGAACAGATGATAACTCTAATTAGAAAATTATATCAAATTAATATTCTAAAACCTAAAGGGTTATATTTATTTATTAAAGCGATAATCAAAAACGGAACAAACTTAATGTCTGTTTTAGAATTTTCGGCCCGATTAAACCCGAATAACATAGCTGTTTGTACTGAAGATTCTAAAAAAACATACAATGAATTAATGACAGATTGTATCAATTTGGCTATTTCATTGAAAAATGAATTTAATTTAACTCCTCAACAAAAAGTGGCAATTGTTTGTAAAAATAACCTTGAAGCTATTCAATCAATCTATGCATTATCCAAACTAGGGGTTCATATTTATTTTTTAAATTCAGAAATTAGCCAAACCCAATTAGAGGATGTGGTTGTACATAAAAATATAAATTTAATCATTTATGATGACACTATTAATTCTAAAGTAAAATCAATTAATTGTCAAAAGTTAAAAACATCAGAGTTTAAGGTATTAATTAATAAGGCTGAAGCAAAAGGACTACCAAGAGTAAAAGCTGGAAAACTTGTTATATTAAGTGGAGGGACAACAGGAAAACCTAAGTCAGCCAAAAGAAGACAATCAATAAGAGATTTTTTGAATCCACTTGTAGCATTAGTATCTCAACTAAATTTGAATGAATATAAGTCTGTTTACATAGCCACTCCTTTTTATCACGGGTTTGGATTAGCATCACTCATTATGTCTATTCTCTTAGGTAGTGAGATCTATTTACTTGAAAAATTTGACTCTAAAAAAGCAGCTAAACTGATTAAAGCTAATACTATTGAAGTGGTTACTTTAGTGCCAATCATGCTGAAACGATTATTAGCTGAAGACTTAAAAAAAACAGAATCCATTAAACGAATTATTTGTGGCGGAGCAAAACTAGATAAAGAATTAGTGAAGCAAACTTTAACTAATTTAGGGGATGTATTGTACAATCTGTATGGAACAACAGAAGCAGGTTTTTCAATATTAGCTAGCCCTAAAATATTAAAATTAAACCCTTTAACGATTGGAAAACCTATTCGTGGAGTTTCACTTAAAATAACTAATAAAAAGAATCAAAAGCTAAAAATAGGTGAAATTGGTCAACTACACTTAAGTACTAGTTGGATGATGACTAATTCAACCGATAATTGGATAAATACTGATGATTTAGGATATACTAATTCTGATGGGCTTGTATTTTTAGCAGGAAGAAGTGATAATATGATTATTTCTGGCGGAGAAAATGTATACCCAGATGAAGTTGAAAACATTTTAATCGAACATCCATTGATAGAAGAAGTTGCCGTTGTTGGGATACCTGATGTTGATTTTGGAGAACGTTTAATTGCCTATATCGTTTTGACAAATGAAGGTATAAATGAAGACGCCATATTTGAATGGCTCAAAACTAGATTAGCGCGCTATCAAATGCCTAAACAACTTATTTATTTAGATGAGCTACCACGGACATCAATTGGTAAAGTTGATAAAAAACTATTAATTTAAGTTTTTAGATTCTATTGTTTATCAATACTTTTTTTCATAGTCTACGTCTCCTGATTCTTTATAAAATGTCCACGTTCCTGATTTTATATCGTTTTTATATTGCCCTTTATAGTGAACTTTTGCGTTTGAAAAATAAACTACTGATTGACCTTCTTTAATTCCATTTTTATAAGACATTTCACTCCACTTTGATCCGTGCTCATAGTATGAATACCATATACCATCTCTTAGACTTTCTGAACTTCTCCAACCTTCTGTTTTTAAATTACCATTGTCATATCTTTCAATAAAAGAACCTGTTGAGTTAGTCATTTCTACTGGTTTATTAACGGCTTCAGTTTTGGCTACATTTTTTGTTGAAACTTGAATAGCATTACTGTTTGTTTTAGTTTCTTTACAAGATGTTACCGCTAGTAATAGTACGGACGTAAATATTAAAATATGCTTCATGGTTGTAAAAGTAATACTTTTTTGGAATTGTAATTCAATTTTTAATAATTGACTACTACTGTTTAAATTTTAAGTGATACCGCGTGAGAGATTGAAGTGATAGCTTTTTGAATACAAAATTCAAACTAACTTGGTTTAGATTTGCGACTTTAGGAGCGCAATTTAAATTTAGTTAGTTTTGTTTTTAATGAAAAAACTTTAACGTAAAGCGCGTTTACACGCCCAAATTATTTTAATCATTAATCTTTATATCTTTAATCATTAGTTGCAGAGTTGATTTTCCTCTCCAGTTATTCTCATCAATTGTATAGGCTACGTCAAAGGTATTGTTCTGTATTTGATTATAAAAATGTCCTAATCCAAAGCCAATGGCATCAATTTCAATATCTGGATAGTCGGCTTGCATTAATTTAAGTTTTAAATGCTCGTCTTTTAACAAACGGGCTGATCCTGATATTTCCACATTTTTACTTACAAATACAGGATGCATATTGTCTGGTCCAAAAGGAGCAAATTGTTTTAAAACGCGGTAAAATTTAGGGATTACATTTCTTTCTGCTTCAAAAATATCACGAAACTCAATCGTGTCAGTTACTTCAATTTTTGCTTGTTGCTGCTCTTTAGTAATAGTGTCACTAACCACTTGGTTAAACTTTAATTTAAAGGCAGGTACATTTTCAACTGGCATTGTCATACCTGCTGCATAAAAATGTCCTCCAAATTGGGTAATTAAATCGGAACATTGTTCTATGGCATTATAGACATTAAAATCCTTAACACTACGTGCAGAACCTACTGCTTGACCGTTAGATTCGGTTAACACAATTGTGGGACGATAATAGGTTTCAATTAGTCGTGACGCCACAATTCCAACCACTCCTTTATGCCAATTTTTGTTAAACACAACGGTTGACTTTGCATTGAGTAACCATTCGTCATTTTTTATTTGATTTAAGGCTTGCTCCGTAATATCTTTATCCAAAACTCGTCTTTCTGTATTGTAATTATTAATTTCTTTCCCTATTCTTTCTGCTGCTTCTTGAGTATCTGTTAACAGTAGTTCAACTGCCTTGTTCCCAGTTTTAATTCGACCTGCAGCATTAATTCTAGGCGCCAAAGTAAAAACCACATCAGTAACTGTTAGTTTACCTTCCTTTTCGGCTAATTTCAATAATTCTTTAAAGCCAATTCGTGGATGCTCATTTAATTTTTTTAATCCAAAATGTGCCATCACTCTATTTTCTCCCATTACAGAAACAATATCTGCTCCAATGGCAACCATAACTAAATCCAACAGGTATTCAACTTCTGAAAAAGGCAATGCCATGGTGTCATTTATGGCTTGGGCCAATTTAAACCCAACGCCACAACCACATAATTCTTTAAACGGATAATTACACTCTTTCTGCTTGGGATTTAGCAATATAGCATCTGGTAGAGTTACTCCAGGTGTGTGATGATCACAGATAATAAAATCTACCTTATTCTGTTTAGCTCTTTTTACTTTTGCTACTGCTTTGGTTCCACAATCTAAAGCTATAATCAAAGTTATGTTATTGTCAATTGCAAAGTCAATTCCTATATCTGACACACCATAACCTTCCTTATATCTGTCGGGGATGTAATACGTTAAATTTTGAGTGAAATTTGATAAATACTGATACATTAAAGCTACTGCAGTTGTACCATCTACATCATAATCACCAAAAATCATAATTTTCTCCTCATTTACAATAGCATCTTGAATTCTGTTCACTGCTTCTTCCATTCCTTTCATTAAAAAGGGATCATGCAGTTCTGCCAACTGAGGTCTAAAAAATGCTTTTGCATCATCAAAATTAGAAATATTCCTGTCTAACAAAATTTTAGCTAATGGCATAGCAATATCTAGCTCTTCAATAAGTTTTACTAACTCTTCTTGTTGATTGAATTGTTGAAATTGCCAAATATTAGCCATATAATTATGATTTTTGATAAAAGTAATACTTTTTTAAGTGTTAAAAAATTATTAACCCGATTTAAGATAATCCTAAATTATTATAATAGTTTTATTACATTTGAAGTATCAAAGATAAGTATGACATAGCAACTCAATTAAAACACTTGAAACAACAGTTGTTAGATTTAACGGGGAGAAATCCTTTAGTTAACGCAACTAAAAAAAAATTATGGTTCATTGATTCGTCATTCGAAAATGCCTCTAAAATATATAAGAAGCAACAGTTTTTTAAAACCGAATATGGCTTAAACACCACATTATTAGTTTCTCATTTTATAAAATGGAAGGCTATAAATAAAGATATTTTTTACATTTCACCTTTGATTTACAAACCTGCTATACTGGTAAAAAATCAAAAAGTCAGCTTAGGCTATGAACTTGACATAGAGAATGAGTTGTATATTATTAATCCTGTTATTGAAACTGAATTTTTAAATCAGTTTGATATTCGCCTTTCCATTACCGATAATGACATTGACGGTTTAATTAAAAAACTGGTTACTAACCTAGAAGAGAATGGTGATAAAATTGGATTAGTAGACTCATTTAATACTACTGAAAATTGGGAGATAATAACTATTAACGCCGTTGGAAACTTCAATTATAAAAAAAGTATTCTAGGCCAAGATTATGATGTAATTTTAAATTCAATTAACGCTTCAGTTAACGCTTTATTAGGGAACGGAAATACTAAACCTTTGAAATTATCAAGATTAGAATTACCAAACTCAGACGATTCACAAACAAAAGCAATTTCTAAAGCAATGGCTAACCATTTAGTTATTCAAGGTCCACCGGGGACAGGAAAATCACACACGATTGTTGAATTAATTAAACACAACTTATTGGAAGGTAAAACGGTTTTATTTGTTTCTGAAAAAAAATCAGCTTTAGATGTGGTTTACAAAAAACTAAACACAGATCATTTAGGACATTTAATCGCTTATTTTAATGGAGAAAAGTCTCAAAAAAAGAATTTTTATTCTAACTTAAAACTTGCTTTTAATCAATTTAATTCTACCGATACATTTGCTAGTAAAACAGAAGACACCAGTGATTTGAACACATATTTCAACAGCTATTCCACTGAATTACTCTCGTACAATGAAAATTTAGACGCTTCATTATTTGAATTATTATCACATTTAACTGAACACCAAGTAAAGCTGACTAGACAGTCAACATCATGTAGCATTCCAAACTATAAACTTTGGCAAAATTATTTAGAATTTATTGAAGATTTAGAGGATATTTCGGTTTCAAAATTTGGATGTCAATCTATTTCTGATTTACCCTTTTTACACTTTAATAAAGCGGTTTTTTTAGATCTTAACCCACTACAAAAAATTGAAACTCGTTTGTTTGAGTTAAAGTCAAATTTAAAACAAGTGATTAGTGTTTTAAATAAACTAAACTTAGATTGGAATTGGCATCAAATTTCAAAACATTGCTTAACTGCTTCTGTACTTAACATGGCTAACACTGCTCAGTTAGATTTATTAGACAACACGTCTAAAAAGTATAAATCTTTTGACACCTGGACTAAAAAATATGAGCTAATTCAAAATAAACTTAAAACAAGTACTGAATTATGCTCAAAGTGGAAAATTAAACCTAAGCTATCTGAAATTGACGAACTTATTGAACAACTAACTATAAATCAATCCAAAAAATGGTTTAGTTTTTTTAAACCATCAAAAATTGACTCCGTTTTTAAGAATTATAATGGTGATTTATCAAATAACTTAAAATTAAAATCACTTAACGAGTTAAAACAATTCTATGAATTAAGCTCAACCTTAACTGAGATTAAAATAAAATTAAAACATAATTTAAATTTACTAAATCCTGATATTGATATAAATCACATCTTACAATTAAGACAAAAACTACAATCACTAAGTTCAAACGAATATATATATTTATTAGAGCAAAACAATTCTTTAGAATTAATTGAAAAACTACACCAATTACATCCTCAAATTCAACAAAGTAATCAAATTGTAAAGTATATTTTTAGTAACTACTCTATTCACAATATTGCAGACACTCTGTCTAAAATAGAAAGCGTAAATCAACATGATGTTGATTACATTTACTATTTACCTGAAATTAAGAAAACGTTAAACTTACCCTCAGAATTATTGAACTACATTTCATCAAGCCACACTAAAGTTGAACAGATGACAAATGAAGTGGTTTACTTTAATTATCAAAATGAAGTAAAGTTTAATCCTGTATTAAAACACTTAAATTCAACTGAATTTGAATTAAATTTTAAGGCATTAAAACTTAAAAATAGTAAAAAAAGCAACAATCAAATAGAAACTATTTCTACCTTTTGGATTGCTAAATGGAAACGTATTGAAGAATTACTAAACACACCTACTTCAAAATTAAAAGAACCTGAAAAATCGCAAAAGAAACATTACAAATTGGCTAAACGAACTATTTTTCACGAACTCGCTAAACAACAACAGCACTTACCTATTAAACATTTAGTGGAGCAAACTAATCATTCTATTTTTGACCTTCAACCGGTATGGATGATGAATCCATTAAGTATTGCAGAAAACTTACCGTGTGATGCTAATTTATTTGACTTAGTTATTTTTGATGAAGCCAGTCAAATTCCATTAGAGGATTCCATTCCTGCTGTTTATCGTGCTAAAAAAATAATAGTTGTCGGCGATAGCAAACAAATGCCTCCAAGTCAGTTTTTTAGTAGCTCCACCGAAACAGTTACCTTATTAAATCAAGCCGAATCGGTATTTAAATCTCATTTATTGACTTGGCATTACCGTAGTGAACATCCTAAATTGATTCAATTTTCTAATCATCATTTTTATGACAATGAATTAAATTATTTCCCACCTACCTCTGCCAAAAATCCAATTGAATCTGTATTTGTAGAAAATGGACTATTTAATGAAGGTGTAAACACTATTGAAGCTAAAGTTGTAACTGAAAGATATTTAAATTTATTAAAAACGGGCACTAAAAGTATTGGTATTATAGCTTTTTCTAAAACGCAAGAACTAGAAATAAAATCCCAAATAGAGGCTTTAAATTTGGTTAAAAATGACCAATTATTAATTAGAAACTTAGAGAACTCGCAAGGTATTGAAACCGATATCATTATTATTTCTATTGGATATGGATTCAATAAAGACGGTAATTTTAGAATGAATTTTGGTCCTTTAAATCAAGAATTTGGTGCAAATAGGTTAAATGTATTACTAACAAGAGCCAAACAAAAAATGATTGTTGTTAGTTCAGTAAAGCCAACTGATTTCAAACTAAGTGACACTAGAGGTGTTAGTTTATTAAAGCAATTTTTGACTTTTATTCTGCAAGAAAATCAAACTAAATCAACAACACCAATTCATTTTTTACATAAAAAAATTGCTACCATACTTGATTATAAAAATATTTCATATAGTTTTAATTCTGCCGTAAATGGGTTAGCTGTAAATTGTTTTATACAACATGACACTACTAAAATATTAGTACTAGACCCCAGTTTAAATTCAAACGAAAATAGAGATATATATACTTTACTTTCGGTTATTAATGACCGTTTTAAAGAGGTAAAAATTCTCTTGTCAACCGATTATTTAGAAAATAGTAAGCGGTTTGAAAAAGAGGTTATTCAGTTTTTTAACCAAACAACCTCTTAAAGCGCTTATTTAATAACTTAACATAGTCCGCTTTTAAACTATCACTTAAAAATGAGTCCATAATTAAATTAAGCCAAATTGGTTTAGCATTTTTTATGTCATCAAATATTCTATCACTAATTCTGGATTGAATATTCATTTTATCTGATGCTAAATAATCTTTAAAGTGATGTAGTTTAAATCGCGCTTTTGTCCCCATAATTGGTAAAGCCAACTCCTCTTTAGTTGATTTCATTATTATGGTTGAATTAATTAAATCATAAGCTGGTGTTAAATATGTTTTACCTTTTTTAGTAATTAAACTAAAATTTTTAAGGTGCATGTCTTCATTACCAACCATAAACGAAAATAATAACCGTTTAAACAATTTAACTTTTTCGATTGCAGGGAATGTACAAAATTCATCCACAATTTTAATCAACATCTCTGTACTGGCATCATATTTTGTAGCACTTGATTTTTCTGATAATTGTGCAAAATCCTCTACTGAAAACTTTGACTTTTGTCCGTGTCTGTCAAAGCGTTTAATAAAATAATTAAGGTCATTACCCTTATCATTAATTAAACCATGAATCGGTACATCAATTCCAATTACAGAAGCCATTTTCATGGTTACATCTTCATTCTCGGGCATTAGTAAGCGGTCTGGCACTTGAACTTTAATAATATATGTTCCACGTTTTTCAACTATTTCAAAATTACCATTTTTGATGTTTAATTTAGCACTTAACTTTGGCTGAACACCTTGAATTGATATCTTGTCACTTATGGCTAAAGCCTCTGTTCGTAATTCGGTTTGATTAAAGGCAAGCGGTTTTAAGTCTACTAACTTTTTGTCAATATAGGTTAAGCCATCAGTTGAAAAACTTAGGTTACTTTTTTTATATGTAATTAAACATTTAGTCATTTTATAATATACTTTCCATTAAAATTGGAAATTTAAGTTGGAATAATTGTTACTGCACCAATCACATCTGTACCAATGTACATGAGTTGTGAAAAGTAATCTGTTTTATCTATTTTACGTAATCTTAATAATTGGACTAAATTAAATCCCTCTGGCAAAAGTCCCTCAAAAAACGGGGGGAATTCATCAAAATAATACGCCTCTTTTTTTAAAGGCATTGTTAATGAAACAGGATCATTCTTGTAGCCATCTAAATACTCAAAAGTATAATTGTTTTTTGAAAGTTCTGTTAACACTCCAGCCTCAATATTATGTATGTAAACTTTAGCTTTTTTCATCACGCATTTCACTCATTATTCGACTATCAAACCCCATGGTTACATTTAATACTTTTAATACAGCCATTAATTTATCTAATCTTACGGTTAATTTCCCACCTTCTAAGTCAGACAAAAATGTGGTGCTCACACCAGAATATTCTGCTAATTCTCTACGGGATAAACCCGCTACGTGTCGGTGAAATTTAACTACATCTTTTATACTATCCATATTATTTATATGTTTACACATACAAATATACAGATTTCCTATTGACCCACAAATTAATTCACACCTTTTTTGTATTATTTTATGTTATTACATATAAAAACTTGTTTTTGGTTGGTTTTTTGATGAGTTTTAATTCTAATTGGTAATTTTATATGTGGTTGCATAAAAATCCTAATAGGTATGCAAAACATAGTACCTTCGAGTTATTAAGTTTGGAAACTTCATACTTAATACACTTAACAGGTTAAGAGTTTACGGAAATTCAACTTGTTAACAGATTAAATTAACCTCAAATCGCAAACGTCACTTTAATACTGCCAAAACGTATTAACCAGAGTTCGACCTAAGGAAAATCAAAAAACCAACCATAAATACCTAAACATCAGCTGATTCACTTAAACATATATTAATTAAACAACTAAAACGGATAAAAGCCTACAGTTGTTCGCATAAAACATCAAATATACTGTGAGTTTCAATCCAATTTTATTCAAGCTATCTCTATAGCTCTCTCAATATTAAACCGAAACTCACAGCCTATTTGAAGTTTTCTAACGAATTCTTATATCGAACTCATGTTATTAGGAGGATAAAATAATATAAACTAAAACGAATAGACGTTTTATACAAAAGTTTATAATTTAAAATATTATAACTACCTTTAATACATATGAAATTAGTCAATATAATACTGATAATATGTTTTAGAAATACCTTAATTGCTCAAATAGATTTACCAGAAAGTTTAGAATTTAATCCATTAAATTTACCTGATAAAACGATAAGTGAAATTATTCAATATAAAATAGAATATCCAAAAACGGGCTCAAAAATTGATACTACAATAAGTTATATATTCACTTATCATGAAAACTATTACTCATTAAAAAGTAACTTTCGGAAAGAAAAACATATGCTGCTATCCCAAAAAGAAAGGTTTAAATATCCGCCTGGCTATTGTTGTATGAATGATAGTGTTAATCTGTTTTGGTTAAATTCTCATGATTCATATAATTATTTAGAAAAAAGGTATTATTTGGATAAAAACTATAACTTAACAGATAGTGTACAAGTTATTGAGCCAAAAAGATTTATTACATATGGAATTTTGGATGGAATATACATTAGAGAATCTAAAGACACTATTGTTAAAACAGAAAAAACAACAGTATATAATAATCAGCTATTGAAAAAAGAAATATATTTTAATGATTCATTATATTCGATAACTGAATATCAATATGAAACATACTGGTCTGAATTTTTAGGTAAAAAAGATAAATACTCACTTTTAACAAAAATAACATCTATTAATTATAATTCTTTACTTTTTAAAAAAACAGAAACAATAATTGAGTATACTATTGAATCAAACATTGAAAACTCTACAGAAAACTGAGGTCATAGTAAATTTAATAAAAAAGTCATAACCTTAGAATTAAATTAAAACGTAAAAAACTAACTAGGAAAATAATTAAATATATAATTCGCTTGTTCTATCAAGCTTTTAAACCTTGACATGAAAGCAAAAAAAAAGCCATGTTCAACAAGTTAAACATGGCTTTTTAATATTATAGATCAAATTATTTAATTTGATTAGGGTCATTTTCTGCTGCTTTGTTATATCTTACTTGTAATCTCATCCATAAAGCAAATGCAAACATACCAAAGAACATTACAAAAATCCAAGGGTAATCACCCATTACTTCTAAAGTGTTTTCAAACACCCAATATGCACCGTCAGCTATGCTGTAATAAACTTCTGTTGAACTCATAATAATTATTTTTTAACAAATGTAGTCAAAATTTAAAAAAATAAAGTCAAAAGAAATGAAAAAAAATTACCTTTATCAAATATATGATAATTAAGCTTTATAAATCGAATACCTCATTAGGGATAATTCTTCCTCTCATAATCGCAATCATACTTTGCCTTCCACTATTAATTAACAATCAAACACCTATAAATTATAGTTTTGATTGGCAAACAACTCTATTTGACTTCATAATTAATTCAAGGCTTTTAAATTTCGTACTCACTTTTTTTATATTGATTCTAAATTCGATAGTAATTGTACAAAGCTTTAATCAAACCACCCTATTCTCTAAAACTACATACTTGCCCGCTATAATATATCTGATGTTTCTCAGTTTTTCTCCAGAAATTCAATTCTCACCTATATTAATAGTACACTTTTTGTTTATTCTGCTTATAAAGCAAATACTAAAATTAAACAAAACAGAGTCTGCATTACATATTTCTTTTAAAAGCGGACTATTAGTAGGCTTAATTGGCTGTTTCAGTTTATATTATTCAGTATTAATTTTAGTTGTTTTCATCCCAGTCATACTTGTTCGCTCAATAAATTTAAGAGAATTAGCAATTGGATCATTAGGCTTGACAATACCCTTAATCTATTTATTTTCTTCTCAATACATTTTTAGTAATTCAATAATAGATTTAGGAACCATCCCAGACATAACACCAATACAATATCAACTTATAGACTATATAAAAATTTTATCAATGGCACTAATAACAATAGTAGGATTTAAAATGGTTAATTCTTTTTATAACCATAATTCGTTACTAGCTAAAAAACAGGTATTAATACTTACAATTTGTAGCTTAACAGCTATTACATTATCGTTAGTATTATTCTTTAATTACAATATTATTGATACCCTATTTATCATCCCCTTTATATACATAATCTCGATTGGCTCATTCTCAGCTAAAAATGATACTTTTATTAGCTTTTTACTTACAATTACATTGATTATTAATATTGTTTCACTATTTTTTAAATAGTTCATTTGAATTAATTATCTTTGTGCTTTCAAAAAAACAAGAAACATGAAATTTGGAGTTGTTACTTTCCCGGGATCTAATTGTGACCAAGATATGGTTGACACTATTGAATCTATGACAGGTCAATCTGTTGAAAGATTATGGCATAAAGACCATGATTTAAAAGGTGTTGATTTTGTAGTATTACCTGGAGGATTCTCATATGGTGATGCATTACGTTCAGGCGCTATTGCAAGTTTTTCACCAATAATGAAAGAAGTTATTGACCACGCTAATAATGGTGGTTATGTTTTAGGTGTTTGTAATGGTTATCAAATACTAACTGAAACCAACTTATTAGAAGGAGCATTGTTACATAACAATTCTCAAAAATTTATTTGTAAAAACACATACTTAAAACCAGTATCTGAAACTTCAGCAATAACAAGTAAATTAGATTTTAATAAATCATACCAAATACCAATTGCACATGGAGAAGGTCGTTTCTTTGCTGATAGTGACACAATTAAATCGTTAGAAGATAATGATCAGATATTATTTAAATACTGTGACAAAGATGGAAATGTTACTGATGATATGAATCCAAATGGAGCACTAAAAAATATTGCAGGAACAACAAATAAAAAAATGAATGTATTTGGAATGATGCCTCACCCTGAAAGAGCTGCTGATGCTAAATTAGGAAACACTGATGGACGTCATTTATTTCAATCAATTTTAGATTCAATTAAATAAGTTTATATCAACTATAAAAAAAAGCCAACTAAATATTAGTTGGCTTTTTTATGCAATACTGTTTTAAAAAAATAAAACCTAAAAAGAAAAGCTTGATAGTCATTCAATAGCCAATTCTTTTTAGGTTTTGTGCAAGGAAATTAAAACCAAAAAGTAAAATCATTTACTTTCTAATATACTAGACGTCAAGTAAATCAAAATGGTTGGCTAAACCGTAAATTATTTTACAAATTTATACCCAACCCCGCGTAAACTAATGAAATGTTTAGGTGATTTCGGGTCAATTTCAAAATGTTTTCTGAAATTTAATATGTAATTATCGATAGTTCTACTGTTAGGTGATGCGTTTTCTGGCCAAATATTATTTAAAATATCTTCCCTTGAAACAACCTCATTCGGTTTTTGAGTAAACAATTTTAATAATTCAATCTCACGTTTGCTAAAAGTAACCAAACCTAATCTTGAATTAATTTCGAATGTTTTAAAATTAATTGAACAATTCTCTCCAAAATTCAAAACTGACTCTTCGATTGTATTTGTATTCTTCTCTTGCCTTCCGATTAAAATTTGGACTCTTAATAAAAACTCTTCTAAATGAAACGGTTTAACTAAGTAATCATCCCCTCCAATTTTTAAACCTTTAATCCTATCGGTACTCGTCCCTTTTGCAGAAATAAACATGATAGGCACTTGGCTATCTTTTCGAATCAACTCACAAATATCGAAACCATTAATACCCGGCAACATAATGTCTAAGATAATTAAATCATAGGTGTTCTTTATTAATTCTACAGCTTTATTACCTGTAGAAGCGGTATCTAACTTATAGCCTTCCAAAGTTAAATTCATAGATAAAACATCTAACAAACTTTCTTCATCTTCAATCAATAGTATTTTTTTCAAAACGATAGAATTAAATTATTTATACAAAATTAAAAAAAAGCTGCTAATTTTGCTAATTCAATGAAAAAATTAAATATCGCATATATTGGAGTAGGAACAAATCTGGGTGATAAATTGCAAAATATTCGTTTAGCATATCAACTTATACAAAATAACATAGGAATAATTTCAAGAAAATCTAACCTTTACAAAACTCCACCATGGGGATTTGAATCAACTGAAGAATTTTATAATTCAGTAATAAAAGTGGACACCTATTTAGAACCTGAACATTTACTGGACGAATTACAAAAAATAGAGATGCAATTAGGGAAAAAACAAACATTCACTATTGGATATTCATCTCGGCTAATTGACTTAGACATAATTGATTTCAATAATAAGATTATAGATACTAATCGGTTGAGTATTCCACATTCACATTTAGCCGAGCGAAATTTTGTATTAGCCCCACTCTTTGACGTTTGTCCTAAGTGGATTCACCCTAAATCAAAAAAATCGATACACCAATTAATAGAAGATTTAAATATACCTATTACAAAAGTTGTGTATTGAATGTGTTTTGCAGCTATGTAATTAATTAACAGTGTAAACTCATACCATCTCGTTTCTAAAAGTACTTTGACATATTGTAATACTAATATTTAGCTCATTAATTATTCTAATAACCTCAGTTCGATATAAGGATTCGTTAGAAAAAATCAAATAGATTGTGAGTTTTGGTTCAATATTGAGAGAGCTATCTCGATAGCTTGATTAATATTTGGCTGAAAATAGCTGTATATTTTACTTTTTATTCGACTAGTTTTGATTTTTCATCTATAACAGATGAATTAACAGAGGAGAAATATTTACAACTAGTACATTATCAGTATATTATATAGGTTTAATTCTTTTTCTTTATGTCGAACTGAGGTTAATATTTAACTAGTGATCAAATCAAAAGAATCATTTTCAAGAAATTTTTAGTATCATAAAATGGAATACCTTCAGAAGATACAATGAATAAGGTGTTTTCAAGTTATAAGCTGAATCCGACCTAAAGAAAGCCAACAAATTAATCATAAACACATAAATATCAACCCTTTATATTAAAAAGGATATTAATCAAACAACTAAACCAAAAGAAAACTCTATCAAATACTATATCTCTATCCATAAGAAAAATCCTAGTGAATTTCAAAGAGATATTCGGTCACTTTGGGCGATTAAAAAC
>Ga0256824_10000445_pt1 | contig 15819 bp, 12 predicted proteins | sample CV67metaG_FD_191570 | JGI IMG/M metagenome (GOLD analysis project Ga0256824, IMG submission 191570) | Hydrothermal vent microbial communities from East Pacific Rise, Pacific Ocean - CV67 | ecosystem: Environmental > Aquatic > Marine > Hydrothermal vents | place: Pacific Ocean: East Pacific Rise...
AACGAATTACTTCATCTTTTTTACCAACAATTAATATAGTAGGGATTTTCTTTTTATCTCTAGATTCTGAAATTACTTTTTCTTGGAAACCAGTTTGTTCATCAACTTCAACTTGATAAGTTAAACCTTGTTCTAAGTTTTCGTATTTAATTTTTCCAGAGAATTCAGAAATAATTACCCCATTAAATGGATCCCATTGACAAACAACATCTCCTTTTGAAAGTTTCGCACCACTTTTAATGAATATATGCGAACCGTATTGAATGTTATTAGTACTTAAGGTAATTCCTGTTTTCTTATCTTTCAGTTTAATTTCTGAAGTTCTTGAAATTACTACATCAACTTCATTTCCTTCTTTATCTGTACTCTTTACAGTTTTAAGGTCTTCAATTTCAGCAATACCATCAAACTTAACAGTTAATTTATTCTCTTCAGAAATATTCCCCGCTACCCCACCAACGTGGAAGGTACGAAGTGTTAACTGTGTTCCTGGTTCACCAATAGACTGTGCAGCAACTACTCCTACAGCTTCACCCATTTGCACCATTTTGTTGGTAGCAAGGTTTCTTCCGTAACAAGCAGCACAAATTCCTTTTTTAGCTTCACAAGTTAATGCAGAACGTACTTCAACAGCATCTATTGGAGATGCTTCAATTATAGCAGCAATCTCTTCATTTATATGTCCACCTGCCTCAACTAAAAGTTCTTCGGTTAAAGGATTGTAAACATCATGTAAAGAAGTACGACCTAAAATTCTTTCTTTTAAAGTTTCAACAACTTCTTCATTTTTCTTTAATGGAGAAACATTGATTCCTCTTAAAGTTCCACAATCTTCAATGTTAACAATAACATCTTGTGAAACATCTACCAAACGACGTGTTAAGTATCCTGCATCTGCCGTTTTTAACGCGGTATCTGCAAGTCCTTTACGTGCACCGTGAGTAGAGATAAAGTATTCAAGAATTGATAATCCTTCCTTAAAGTTAGAAAGAATTGGATTCTCAATAATTTCTCCACCACCAGCGGTAGATTTTTTAGGTTTCGCCATTAATCCACGCATACCTGTTAACTGACGGATTTGCTCTTTAGAACCCCTCGCACCAGAATCAAGCATCATAAACACTGAATTAAATCCTTGTTTGTCTTCGCGAATACGCTTCATAGACAATTCGGTTAGCTCAGCATTGGTTGCTGTCCAGATATCAATTACTTGATTATAACGTTCGTTGTTGGTAATAAGACCCATATTATAGTTTCCTATAATACCATCAACTTTAGCATTTGCTGAATCAATCATCCCTTGTTTTTCAGCTGGGATAATAATATCACCTAAACTAAAAGACAATCCACCTTCGAATGCAAATTTGTATCCTAATGTTTTAATCGCATCTAAGAAATCTGCTGTTACAGGTACTGAAGTAACTTTAAGTACACCTCCAATAATATCTCGAAGTGTTTTCTTGTTTAATACTTCATTTATATAACCTGCTTCTTCAGGAACGTGTTCATTAAAAATTACTCTACCAACAGTAGTTGTAATAATTTGATACACTAATTCTCCTGCTTCGTTAAAATCTTTAGTTCTGATTTTAATCTCCGCATTTAATTCTACTTGCTTTTCATTGTAAGCAATCACCACTTCTTCAGCAGAATAGAAGGTAATTCCTTCTCCTCTTACTTTATAATCTGCGGTAGATTTTTTAAGTTTGGTCATATAATATAGACCCAATACCATATCCTGAGATGGCACCACTACTGGCTGACCATTTGCAGGGTTTAAGATATTATGAGAACCTAACATTAATAACTGTGCTTCCAAAATTGCTTCTGGTCCAAGTGGCAAGTGAACTGCCATTTGATCTCCATCAAAATCGGCGTTAAATGCCGTACACGCTAATGGGTGTAATTGAATTGCTTTTCCTTCAATTAATTTTGGTTGAAATGCTTGAATACCTAAACGGTGAAGCGTAGGCGCACGGTTTAATAATACAGGATGTCCTTTTAAAACATTCTCTAAAATATCCCATACTACTGGTTCTTTTTTATCTATAATTTTCTTTGCAGATTTTACCGTTTTTACAATTCCTCTTTCTATTAATTTACGAATAATAAAAGGCTTGTAAAGTTCTGAAGCCATTCCTTTTGGAATTCCACATTCAGATAATTTTAATTCTGGTCCAACAACAATTACCGAACGTGCTGAATAATCCACACGTTTTCCTAATAAGTTTTGACGGAAACGACCTTGTTTACCTTTTAATGAATCTGAAAGTGATTTTAAAGGACGGTTAGAATCTGTTTTTACTGCTGATGATTTACGTGTATTATCCAATAAAGAATCTACAGACTCTTGAAGCATACGCTTCTCATTACGTAAAATTACTTCAGGAGCTTTTATTTCCATTAATCGTTTTAAACGATTATTTCTAATAATTACTCTTCTATATAAATCATTTAAATCTGAAGTTGCAAAACGACCTCCATCTAATGGTACTAACGGACGTAATTCTGGTGGTATAATTGGCACCACTTTTAATATCATCCATTCCGGTTTGTTCTCTCTGTTTTTATTTGAATCACGAAGTGCCTCAACAACTTGAAGACGTTTTAATGCTTCCGTTTTACGTTGTTTTGATGTTTCGTTATTTGCTTTGTGACGTAGTTCAAAAGACAAATCGTCTAAATTGATACGACGTAACAATTCAATTAAACACTCTGCTCCCATTTTAGCGATAAATTTCTCTGGATCTTCATCGTCTAAATATTGATTTTCTTGCGGAAGTGCTTCTAATATGGTTAAGTATTCTTCTTCGGTAAGGAAATCCATTTTTTGAACTGGCTCTCCTTCTTCATTCATCGCATTACCTGGTTGAATTACCACATAACGTTCATAATAAATAATCATATTTAACTTCTTAGATGGTAATCCAAGAAGATATCCTATTTTGTTTGGTAAACTACGGAAGTACCAAATGTGCGCTACAGGAACTACTAAATTAATATGTCCTACACGATCACGACGTACTTTCTTTTCGGTTACTTCTACACCACAACGGTCACAAACAATTCCTTTATAACGGATTCTTTTATATTTTCCACAGGCACATTCGTAATCTTTAATAGGTCCGAATATACGTTCACAGAAAAGTCCATCACGTTCTGGTTTGTGCGTACGGTAATTAATTGTTTCTGGCTTTAACACCTCGCCACGAGATTCAGCTAAAATCTTTTCTGGTGAAGAAAAACCAATTGAAATTTTATTAAATTGTTTTGCTACTACTTCTTTATTTCTTGCCATAATGCTATGTACTATGCTTTGTAAAATTAAGTTTGAAGTTTTTATACTTCATACAGTCAGAAAGACTTAAAGATCCCTGCTTTCGCAGGGATTTTTATTATTCCTCTAATCTAATATCTAATGCTAAACCTTTTAATTCGTGCATTAACACGTTAAAAGATTCTGGCAATCCTGGTTCTGGCATTGCTTCTCCTTTTACGATTGCTTCGTAAGTTTTAGCTCTACCAACAACATCATCAGATTTTACTGTCAATATTTCTCTTAGGGTACTTGATGCACCGTATGCCTCTAATGCCCAAACTTCCATTTCACCAAAACGCTGACCACCAAATTGTGCTTTACCACCAAGAGGCTGTTGTGTTATTAATGAGTATGGTCCTATTGAACGAGCGTGCATTTTATCGTCAATCATATGACCTAACTTAATCATATAAATAACTCCAACGGTTGCTTTTTGATCGAAACGTTGGCCAGTTCCACCATCAAATAAATAGGTATGACCAAATTCTGGAACACCTGCTTTTTCTGTTAATGCAGTAATCTCTTCGATAGTTGCACCATCAAAAATTGGTGTTGCATATTTTTGACCTAATTTTTGACCAGCCCATCCAAGAACTGTTTCATAAATCTGACCAATATTCATACGAGAAGGTACACCTAATGGATTAAGTACGATATCTACTGGAGTTCCGTCTTCTAAGAAAGGCATATCTTCTTGTCGTACAATACGAGCAACAATACCTTTATTACCGTGACGACCCGCCATTTTATCTCCTACTTTAAGTTTACGTTTTTTAGCAACATATACTTTCGCAAGTTTTAAGATACCTGAAGGTAATTCATCTCCAACAGAAATCGCAAATTTCTCACGACGTAAGTTTCCTTGTAAATCGTTTTCTTTAATTTTATAGTTGTGCATTAAATCGTCAACTAACGCATTTGTTTCAGAACTAGTAGTCCAAGTTCCTCCAGTTAAATGCGTAAAATCATCTACTTCATTTAACATTTTTAAAGTAAACTTTTTACCTTTAGGGAAAACAACTTCACCAAGATCATTAATTACACCTTGTGCAGTTTTTCCTGAAACAATATTGAAAAGTTTTTCGATTAGAACATCTCTTAAATCATCAAACTTTTTATCAAACTCATCTTCTAACAAAGCAATTTCTTCTTTGTTTTGAGCTCTTTTACGTTTGTCTTTAATAGAACGCGCAAATAACTTTTTGTTAATTACTACACCGTGTAATGATGGAGACGCTTTTAAGGAAGCATCTTTTACATCACCCGCTTTATCACCAAAGATAGCACGAAGTAACTTTTCTTCAGGAGTTGGATCACTTTCTCCTTTTGGAGTAATTTTTCCAATTAATATATCTCCTGGTTTTACTTCCGCACCAATACGAATCATTCCGTTTTCATCCAAGTCTTTTGTAGCCTCTTCTGAAACATTTGGAATATCATTTGTCAATTCTTCGTTACCTAATTTGGTATCTCTAACTTGTAATGAATATTCGTCAATATGGATTGATGTAAAAATATCGTCACGAACTACTTTTTCAGAAATTACAATCGCATCCTCAAAGTTATACCCTTTCCAAGGCATAAAGGCTACTTTCATATTTCTACCTAAAGCTAATTCACCCGCTTGAGTTGCATAACCTTGACAAAGCACTTGTCCTTTAGTAACTCTATCACCTTTCTGAACGATAGGCTTCAAGTTAATAGACGTACTCTGGTTTGTTTTTCTAAACTTAATTAATTTGTATGTTTTTGAATCGCCATCAAAACTTACCAATCGTTCTTCATCTGTACGATCGTAACGGATGGTAATTTTATTAGCATCTACATATTCAATAACTCCATCACCTTCTGCATTGATCAATACACGTGAATCTGAAGCTACCTGACGTTCCAAACCTGTACCTACAATTGGAGATTCTGCTCTCATTAATGGTACTGCTTGACGCATCATATTAGATCCCATCAATGCACGGTTGGCATCATCATGCTCCAAGAATGGAATTAATGAAGCCGAAATTGATGATATCTGATTTGGTGCAACATCTGTATAATGAATAGATTTTGATTCTACTACTGGAAAATCCCCTTCCATACGAGCAATTACTTTCTCGGTTAGGATGGTTCCGTCATCAGCAATATCAATATGTGCTTGTGCGATTAATTTTTCTTCTTCTTCTTCAGCTGAAAGATAAATTGGTTCGCTTACTAAATCGATAACTCCGTCTGTAACTTTACGATATGGAGTTTCAAGAAATCCTAAATAATTCACTTTCGCATAAACTGAAAGTGAAGAAATCAATCCAATATTCGGTCCCTCAGGAGTTTCAATTGGACAAAGTCTTCCGTAGTGTGTAAAGTGAACATCACGAACCTCAAATCCTGCTCTTTCTCTTGAAAGTCCTCCAGGTCCAAGGGCCGATAATCTACGTTTGTGTGTAATCTCTGCAATAGGATTGGTTTGATCCATAAACTGAGATAACTGATTCGTTCCGAAGAAAGAGTTGATAACAGAAGACAATGTCTTCGCATTAATCAAATCGATAGGTGTAAACACCTCGTTATCACGAACATTCATTCGCTCTCTAATGGTACGAGCCATACGTGCTAAACCAACACCAAATTGAGAAGATAATTGTTCACCAACTGTACGTACACGACGGTTAGATAAGTGATCAATATCATCAATCTCTGCTTTTGAGTTGATAAGCTCGATTAAAAACTTTATAATGGTAATAATATCCTCTTTAGTAAGAACTAACTTATCTATTGGAATATCAAGACCTAATTTTTTGTTCATTCTAAAACGACCTACTTCCCCAAGGTTGTAACGTTGTTCACTGAAAAACAATTTATTAATAACACCTCTTGCCGTTTCTTCATCTGGCGGTTCAGCATTACGTAATTGTCTATATATATGTTCCACCGCTTCTTTTTCTGAATTGGTTGGATCTTTTTGAAGCGTATTATGAATAATAGCATAATCTGCTTGAAGGTTGTCTTCTTTATGAAGTAGAATAGTTTTAGAACCAGATTCTAAAATTTCATCAATATGTTCTTTTTCTAAAACAGTATCACGATCTAAAACAATTTCGTTACGTTCGATTGAAACTACTTCACCAGTATCTTCATCTACGAAATCTTCGTGCCAAGTTTTAAGAACACGTGCCGCAAGTTTACGACCTAAGTATCTTTTTAATCCTGTTTTTGTAGCTTTAATTTCTTCGGCTAAATCGAAAATTTCAAGGATATCTTTATCTCTTTCAAAACCGATAGCACGGAAAAGCGTAGTAACAGGTAATTTTTTCTTTCTATCGATATAAGCGTACATCACTTGGTTAATATCGGTAGCAAATTCAATCCAAGAACCTTTGAAAGGAATTACTCTGGCTGAATATAATTTTGTTCCATTTGCGTGAAACGATTGTCCAAAGAAAACACCAGGTGAACGGTGTAACTGAGAAACAACAACACGTTCGGCTCCATTCACAACGAAAGTTCCGTTTGGAGTCATATACGGTATGGTACCTAGATAAACATCTTGAACTATGGTTTCAAAATCTTCATGCTCTTCATCGGTACAGTATAATTTTAAACGAGCTTTTAAAGGTACACTGTAGGTTAAACCACGCTCGATACATTCCTGAATGGAATATCTTGATGGATCTACAAAATAATCTAAAAACTCTAATACAAATTGATTTCTGGTATCGGTAATCGGGAAATTTTCCATGAAGGTTTTATAAAGACCTTCGTTTTCTCTTTTATCGGATTTAGTTTCCAATTGAAAGAAATCTTGAAAAGATTTAATCTGAATATCTAAGAAATCTGGATATGCAGGCTTATTCTTAACGGTGGAAAAATTCAATCTTTCAGTTTGCGTTGCTGACATCTATGGACGAATTTTAATTATTATAATACAATAAACGCGTACTAAAATAGCCTTAACTATTATATACGCAAAATGGTTTAGGCCTATTCCATTAATTGGAAAGACCTAAACCTAAAGGGTTGGTGCGGGTAAGCTTATTTAAGCTCAACCTCTGCTCCTGCTTCTTCTAACTGAGTTTTTAAAGCTTCAGCTTCATCTTTAGCTACACCTTCTTTAATTGGAGATGGAACATTATCAACTAATCCTTTTGCGTCTTTAAGACCTAAACCAGTAAGTTCTTTAACAAGTTTTACAACTGCTAATTTAGACCCTCCTGGAGCTGTTAAGATTACATCGAATTCTGATTTTTCTTCTTCGGCTTCACCAGCAGCACCGCCACCAGCAGCAACAGCTACTGCAGCTGCAGCAGGCTCTATACCGTATTCTTCTTTTAATATTCCAGCTAATTCATTAACTTCTTTTACTGTTAAGTTAACTAATTGTTCTGCGAAATCTTTTAAATCTGCCATTTTCTATCGTTTTAAGTAATTTAATTTTAAAATTTTAATTTGTTTGTGATAAATTTTATCCTTCTCTTTCGGATAAGGTTTTAACAATACCTGCAATTGTACTACCACCAGACTTAAGTGCTGAAATAACATTCTTAGCAGGAGATTGTAATAATCCAATAATATCTCCAATAAGTTCGTCTTTAGACTTAATATTAACTAGGGTATCTAATTGATCATCGCCAACGTAAATTGCTTCTTCAATAAATGCTCCTTTAAGTACAGGCTTTTCAGATTTTTTTCTGAAATCCTTAATTACTTTTGCTGGTGCATTACTTGTTTCAGCAAACATTAATGATGTGTTCCCTTTAAGAACATCTGGTAATTCACCAAAATCCTTATCAGAACTTTCCATTGCTTTTTTAAGCAAGGTATTTTTAACTACTGCTAACTTTACTCCAGCTTTGTAACAAGCTCTACGTAGGTTGCTAGTATCTCCTGCATTAAGACCCGAAATGTCTGCTAAATAAATAGTTTCATTTTCGGCTAACTGTGCAGTAAGATTTTCTATTACTTGTGATTTTTCTTCTCTTGTCATAAGTTCTAAATTTTACTACTCAGTAAATCTTTTTGAATCGATCTCAATACTTGGACTCATAGTAGAAGACATAAATATGCTTTTAATATAAATTCCTTTTGAAGATTGAGGCTTCAATTTTACAAGGGTTGTTAATAATTCTTTTGCGTTTCCTTCAATCTTATCTACATCAAAAGATGCTTTTCCGATTGCAGCGTGAACAATACCAGTTTTTTCAACTTTAAAGTCAATTTTACCAGCTTTCACATCTGAAACAGCTTTAGCAACATCCATTGTTACTGTACCAGTTTTTGGGTTAGGCATTAATCCACGAGGCCCTAAAATTCGTCCTAATGGTCCTAACTTACCCATAACACTTGGCATAGTTACAATAACGTCAACGTCTGTCCATCCTCCTTTAATTTTTTCGAGGTACTCATCTAAACCAACATAATCCGCTCCAGCTTCTTTAGCTTCTGCTTCTTTGTCCGGAGTAACTAATGCTAATACTTTAACGTCTTTACCTGTACCGTGTGGTAAGGTAACAACGCCACGTACCATTTGATTAGCTTTTCGTGGATCTACATTAAGACGTACAGCTAAATCTACTGATGCATCAAAATTTGTGTTGGTGATTTCTTTTACTAAAGCAGATGCTTCAGCTAAACTATAGACCTTATTAGGTTCTATTTTAGCTTGGGCTTCCTTTTGCTTTTTTGTTAATCTTGCCATTTTATAGATTCTTTTTTCGGATTAAGAAGGAGCGTTTCCTCCTTTTACATTAATTCCCATTGATCTAGCAGTTCCAGCTATCATCTTCATTGCAGATTCAATGCTAAAAGCATTTAAATCTGGCATTTTGTCTTCAGCTATTACTTTTACTTGATCCCAGGTAATTTTTGCTACTTTCTTTACGTGTGGCTCGCCAGAACCTTTTTTAATTTTGGCGGCTTCAAGAATCTGTACTGCAGCTGGAGGAGTTTTAATAACAAAATCAAATGATTTGTCTTTATATACTGTAATCGCAACTGGTAATACTTTTCCTTGCTTATCTTGAGTTCTAGCATTAAACTGCTTACAGAACTCCATAATATTCACACCGGCAGCACCTAAAGCGGGTCCAACTGGTGGTGATGGGTTAGCAGCTCCACCTCGAACTTGTAACTTTACTACTTTATCTACTTCTTTTGCCATGTTTTAATTTTTAATAATTTTGGTTTCTCTTCGGTGGAAGCCCAAGAACAACCTATTTATAGCGTGTAACAATTAAACTTTTTCAACTTGCATAAAACTCAATTCTAATGGTGTTTTTCTTCCGAAAATCTTTACCATTACTTCAAGTTTACGTTTTTCTTCAAATATTTTCTCTACTGTACCATTGAAACCATTAAACGGTCCATCTATTACTTTGATGGTTTCCCCAATTATATAAGGAATATTAACACTTTCACCTTGTACAGATAATTCATCTACTTTACCTAATAACCTGTTAACTTCAGATTGTCTAAGCGGCACAGGATCTCCTCCTTTTACTTCACCTAAAAACCCTATAACTCCATTTACAGATTTAATTATATGTGGAATTTCTCCAGTCAAATTCGCTTGTACCATAATATAGCCAGGAATAAAAACGCGCTCCTTGCTTACTTTTTTTCCATTACGAATTTGAATCACTTTCTCAGTAGGAACTAAGATTTGCTCTATATCTTTCTGAAGATTTAATCTTTTAATCTCAGATTCTATATATTCCTTTATCTTGTTTTCCTTTCCACTTACAGAACGGACTACATACCACTTTTTTTCACTTTTAACTTCAGACATCTTTAATTATTAAGACTTTATCCATTCAAAGTACTGACTAATCACACCACTAAACACAGTGTCTATTCCAAAAACAATTAAAGCCAATACTACCGAAAATGCAGCAACAATAACTGTTAAACGTTGCGCCTCGGGCCAAGGGGTCCAAGAAACATGATTTTTTAGTTCGCTATATGATTCCTTAATGTAGTTTACCATTTCTAAATTGTTTTATTATTTCTTAAAGAAATTAGTATTACCTAATCTCAATCTTAGCACGGGTTGAGAGACTCGAACTCACGACACCTGGTTTTGGAGACCAGTGCTCTACCAACTGAGCTAAACCCGTTTATTCGGGTAAAATAACGATACCCGTTTTATAAAAGTCAAAGGCGTCCCGAAAAAATCGGGACACCTTAAAACACTTTTACTTGTATTGTTTAGTCTAAAATTTCAGTAACTTGTCCAGCACCTACTGTTCTACCACCCTCACGGATTGCAAAACGAAGACCAACATTCATTGCAATTGCTTGTAGCAATTCAACAGTAATTGTTAAGTTATCACCAGGCATAACCATTTCAACTCCATCAGGTAACATAATTGTTCCTGTTACATCAGTTGTACGAACGTAGAACTGTGGACGGTAGTTATTATGGAATGGAGTATGACGTCCACCTTCTTCTTTCTTAAGAATATAAACCTCAGCTTTAAACTTAGCGTGTGGAGTTACAGAACCTGTTTGACAGATTACCATTCCTCTTCTAATATCTTCTTTAGCAATACCTCTTAACAAGATACCTGCATTATCTCCAGCTTCACCTCTGTCAAGGATTTGACGGAACATTTCGATACCTGTAACAGTAGAGGTTAACTTTTCAGCACCCATACCAATAATATCTACAGCATCTCCAGTGTTAGCAATACCAGTTTCAATACGACCCGTTGCTACAGTTCCACGACCTGTAATTGAAAACACATCTTCAATAGGCATTAAGAAAGGCTTATCCACTTCACGTAAAGGCTCTTCGATCCAAGCATCAACAGCTTCCATTAATTCAAGAACCGTATCAACCCATTTTTGCTCACCGTTAAGAGCACCAAGAGCAGAACCTGCAATTACAGGACTATTATCTCCATCATAATCATAGAAACTTAGTAACTCTCTTACTTCCATTTCTACTAATTCGATTAATTCTTCATCATCAACCATATCCACTTTATTCATGAATACAACAATACGAGGAATACCTACCTGACGTCCTAAAAGGATATGCTCACGAGTTTGTGGCATTGGACCATCTGTTGCAGCAACTACAAGAATAGCACCGTCCATTTGAGCAGCACCAGTAACCATGTTCTTTACGTAATCCGCGTGACCTGGACAGTCAACGTGAGCGTAATGACGATTAGCTGTAGCATATTCAACGTGAGAAGAGTTTATTGTTATACCTCTTTCTTTTTCTTCAGGTGCATTATCAATCTGATCAAAAGATACTACTTTTGAATGTCCTGCATCTGCCAATACTTTCGTGATTGCTGCAGTTAAAGTTGTTTTTCCGTGATCCACGTGTCCAATTGTTCCAATATTTAAATGTGGTTTCGACCGATCGTAAGTTTCTTTTGCCATTTTGTATTTATTTTAATCTTAGTTATATATTAGTATTTATCACATACTATTCTATTGAGCCAATGTTGGGATTTGAACCCAAGACCTCTTCCTTACCAAGGAAACGCTCTACCCCTGAGCTACACCGGCGTAGAGTTTTTCTCAAACCTTAAAGAATATTCAAGGAGAAACTGCCTTCGCAGGAATTTTAATTAACACAAACAACATCATTTAATATTAAACAATGTTATTTGTGTTTTAGAGCGGGAGACCAGGTTCGAACTGGCGACATTCAGCTTGGAAGGCTGACGCTCTACCAACTGAGCTACTCCCGCTTTTAATTCTGAAATTATCATCACACATCCACCACTCTATATAAGAGCTTTCGATATGCTTTGCAATTCAGAAAACATTTCAATACTTAGATATTAATTTCAGGAGTCCACACATAAAAAATTATGTGGGGAGAGCAGGATTCGAACCTGCGAAGACGTAGTCAGCAGATTTACAGTCTGCCCTCGTTGGCCGCTTGAGTATCTCCCCTCTTTTAATATCTATTTTTAAAGAACTTTTTTGAATAAAACTTATCCAAAATTCATTATTTCATTTGAGCCGATGGAGGGACTCGAACCCACGACCTGCTGATTACAAATCAGCTGCTCTAGCCAGCTGAGCTACATCGGCTTTCGGCTTGCTTTTCAACAAAAAAAAGCCCGCTATTTCTAACGGACTGCAAATGTATATAAATTATCTTTTCTACAAAACTTTTTTTAAGAAATATTTTCAAGAAAATGCACGTTCTTTTTCTTTTCTCCGTTTAACCTTTCTCTCTAAGGCTTTTACACATTCATCCACACCTTCTTCAAATGTTTTTGTCTCCTTTTTTATCATTATTTTCTCTCCAGGAAGGCTTAAAAGCACCTCAACATTCTTATTTTCCTTCTTACTTGTCTTTTGAACCTTTAAAAAAACATCGGCACGGACGATGCGATCGTAAAATAATTCTAACTTCGTTAACTTATTAGAAACGAAACTAATTAGTTTTCGATCTACCTCAAAATTGGTAGCTTCTACATTTATTTTCATCTGTCTATTGTATTTGTTAATTAGTATTTTGAATTCCTAGGATGCGTATCCTTATAAACTTGTTTTAATTTTGCAATACTGTTGTTCGCATAAATTTGCGTGGACGCCAAACTAGAATGCCCCAGTAATTCTTTTACAGCTTTTATATCTGCTCCTTCATTCAGTAAATGCGTTGCAAAAGAATGCCGTAATATATGTGGACTCTTTTTAACTTTTTCTGAAGCTGCACTAAAATACGAATTCACAACTCGATACACAAGGGTCTCGTAAATTTTAACTCCTTTTTGGGTCAAGAAAAGATAGTTTGCATCTTTAATAGCACCTAAATCTTTCCGATAATTAAGATATCTATTTAAAGTATCTATTACTGTAGGTAATAATGGAATAATCCGCTCTTTATTTCTTTTACCCAATACCTTTATTGTTTTTTGAGAGAAAAAAACATCATTCATCTTTAAATTCACCAATTCCCCCCTTCGCATTCCTGTTGAATAAAATAATTCTACAATTAATTTATTCCTTATTCCTTTAAAACCATTCTCTTCATTTAACAATTCTAATACATCAACAATTTCTTTTTCTGAAAAAGGAACTTGCAATTTTTTTGAAGTTTTCAAAACCTTATGCTTAGCTAAAGGACTGACTTCAATCTCTTTTATTTTTAATAAGAATTTATAATAGGTTCGTAAAGAAGAGATTTTACGATTGATACTAGAATTTGAAATTCCTGAATCTACCAATTTTACAATCCAACTTCTAATAATCGAGTAATTAACGGAAGTAATATTTTTGTAGCCAAATTCTACGGAAGCAAATTCCATAAAGCTTTCTAAATCTTTTTTATAGGCCGTGATCGTATGCGAAGAATATTTTCTTTCTAGTTCTAAGTAATCTATAAAGGAAGTAAAGGGCATAAAAAACTACTAATTACAGTGTGTTTAAGATTTAGTACGAAAAAAAACACTTTGTGTCCTTTCAAGCAAAATCAAAGATAACAAATAAGTGTGGGTTTCTGAATGGAAACTTAGCAGTATTGAGCATTATATATTGTAAGCACAGAATTTTTAATCCGTTAACTCCATTTTTATTGCTATATTTTTATTACTACCAGCATATTTCATTAAATCTTTGGGCACAACCCATTTACCGCTGTAGCCAAGCCAAGTATTCTTTTCAGAATCTTCTTTTTCCATTCCAATTGCTGGCTGCAAAATACCTTTAGCCAATTTATTACTGAATTTATTCTCTTTAAGATTTAGGCGATCAATTACTACAAAAACTCCGTTTCTTGGAAATATCAATTTTTCATTTGAAAAGTCAACTGTAATTTCATTTTTCCCTTTGCCTGTTGTTAAAATATAATACTCACTTAAAATTTGATCTGACGGCTTCCCTTCCTTATCAGCTTTAATTAAATATACTTTAAACGTAACTTTGTTTTTTAACGCACTAAGTACAACTAATGAAATCTTATTAATAAAAGGGCTTTGTTCGTATTCTTTTTTATACTTATAAAATCTTGCTAAGGAATAATGACCGTTATAATAGAATTCTTTAATCGCATTATACTTATTATAAGAATTAATTGTTTTGATTTTGGTATTCCGCATTGGAATAATTAGAACCTCTCCCAATTCAATTTCGTTAGGGATTAATTTTACAGCATTTTCTTTTTGAGCAATAAACTGTAACTCCTGATATCCCAAATAAGATATTAATAAAGTATCTGCTATTTTTCCGTTTTGGAAAGTAAAGTTTCCGCTTGAATTTGTAGTTGTTCCTTTCCTTGTGTTTTTTACCCAAATATTAACATAATCAATTGGAAGTCCTGTTTCGCTATCCGTTACGTTTCCTGATATTTGGCTGAAACATTGAGCTGAAATAAAGATTAAAAGCAGGTATTTAATATTTCTCATATTGTGTACTTAGCGTGGAATATTTTAAAGTACAACAAACTCATCAAGAGATTTCTGCCTTCGCAGAAATTTATAAAGAAAGTAAAAGGCATAAAAAAATTCCGTTGAAAAGTAAAATTACAATTTTCAACGGAATTATATTCTATAAGTATCTAAAATATTTTAGAGATTACTGCCTTCGCAGAAATACACTAAACTTCTTCTTGATCTCTTAAGTTCTGAATGTATTGAGCTTTTTGAATCTGCTTTCTTCTTTTTACAGAAGGCTTTGTGAATTGTTTTCTTTCACGTAGCTGAGTCTTAGTTCCTGTACGATCAAACTTACGCTTAAAACGTTTCAGTGCTCTATCTATATTTTCTCCTTCTTTAATTGGTATTATTAACATAGTCTCTTAACCTCCTCTCTTTTGGGCTGCAAAGATATAATTATTTTGCATTATAAAATATATTTTCTGATAAATATTTTTATTGTTTAAACAAACTCGCTCTATTCGACAAATCTTGTATCAACTGTTCTTCTTCATCACTCTCTAACAATACATTGTAATTTTTCCAGAATTGTTTATTATAAGGCCTTGGCGAAAATATATCGTCTGACCATTTTTTCTGAAGCTCCTGCTGAATATTTTCAGGATCTAAAATAATTTCAGTAAATAAAATTTCCTGAATGGTCGTATAAAAACGTTCCTCCTTGTCTTTTAAAATGGCTTCTTTTTTTACTAAATCTGAAGAACGATCACCAATTTTCACCAATTTAGGTGTTTCGTAAAAAACGTGATTCAAATACATTTTACCATCATATTCCTTATATGTTAGTGTTAGCTTATGATTAATTTTTGTACCAAATAGGCTTTTGCTTCTTCTTTTTTGTGCTTCGGAAGCAGCTTCCAATTCATATTCAATTTTCTTTACTGCGTAATTATCCCAATAAATATAAATCCATCCTTTTGCTTCGTAACCTTCATTATAAATATTCTTGGTATCCAAGCCTACATAGTCCTTACTTTTTGAAATCTTTATTTTATATATTTTCCTTCCGTCATCAACCAAAACAGTGTCTAGTTGAAATTGATGTTTTTTCAACATATTCTCACCAAACAAGGATTGCGACATTTCTGCATTTCGCAATAAATTTAA
>Ga0256824_10000446_pt1 | contig 15799 bp, 15 predicted proteins | sample CV67metaG_FD_191570 | JGI IMG/M metagenome (GOLD analysis project Ga0256824, IMG submission 191570) | Hydrothermal vent microbial communities from East Pacific Rise, Pacific Ocean - CV67 | ecosystem: Environmental > Aquatic > Marine > Hydrothermal vents | place: Pacific Ocean: East Pacific Rise...
CTAAGCCAAAGGAGTCTAACTCCGGTCCTATAGCTCAGTTGGTTAGAGCACCTGACTCATAATCAGGTGGTCCATGGTTCGAGTCCATGTGGGACCACAAAACCTCCATTCTACGGGGGTTTTTTTCGTTTATACCCAATATTATGTATTTATCAATAAATATTTAATCAAAAAAAGAGTATTAATCATAACAATTAATACTCTTTATAATTAACACAATACTATAACATTATTCCTTATCAACTATCTCAAGTAATAACCTTAATTCCTCAATATGGTTTTTAAACGGGTCATACAACGTTTTGTCGCATGCTAAATGATTAGAATTAGAGATATGCCTATAAGTTTCTAATGTTCGTAAATATCCTTTTAGATTTTCAAAGTGACTATTATAGGTTACTAATAAATCATTATAATACTCCCTATTTTTAAGACAGTAAAATAAATCTTAAATTTAACACGTATTATGAAAACAAGTAGAAGAAAATTTAGTTCCAAATTTAAAACAAAAGTTGTTTTAGAAGCCTTAAAAGAACAGTCAACACTTCAAGAGTTGTCAAGTAAGTATGAATTACAATCCACACAAATAAGTAAATGGAAAAAAGAATTCATAGAGAATGCATCAGCAACATTCGATTCAAAACAAAAAAAAGATACTGAATCGGTTGAAAAGGATAAGTTGTTTAGTAAAATAGGTCAGCTTCAAGTTGAAATTGATTTTTTAAAACATGTCTTGGGGAAATGAGGGTAACTGAAAAAAGACGAAAAGTTATCAAATCTCATCCAAGTCTAAGTCTTGAAAAACAATGTAATTTATTAGAAATACATAGATCAGGTTTGTATTACAAGCCTAAACAAGAAAGTGTGCTTAATCTGAAAATAATGAATGAAATAGACCGTTATTTTTTAGAACATCCTTATTATGGTGTAGAAAGAATGACAGATTATTTAAACTTAGATTTAGGTCACAGAGTAAATGTTAAAAGAATAAGACGTCTTTATGGATTAATGGGGCTACAAACTATTTATTGTCAGCCCAGAACTACAATTAAAGATAAAACACATTTTATTTACCCTTATTTATTAAGAAATTTAAAAATAGAGCGTGTAAATCAAGTATGGCAAACTGATATAACATACATTCCTATGTTTCGTGGATTTATGTATATGGTAGCAATTATTGATGTTCATAGTCGAAAAATATTGAATTGGAGTGTATCAAACAGCATGTCAGCTGAATGGTGTACAGAACTAATGAAAGATACAATTAAAATTTACGGAAATCCTGAAATAAATAATACAGACCAAGGCTCACAGTTTACAAGTAAAATATACATTGAATTACTTAAGGAGAATGATATTAAGATATCAATGGATGGAAGAGGAAGGGCTTTAGATAATATTTACATAGAACGCTTTTGGCGTTCATTAAAATATGAAAAAATATTTTTAAATCCTGCAAATGGAGGTTTAGAATTGTATGAAAACATTAGAGACTACGTAGAGTTTTATAACCAAGAAAGGAGACATACTGAAATAGGTAAAATACCACCAGACGAAATGTATTTTAGAAAAGCATTAGCATCTTAATATATTATTATTACCTTTATTTTGTCCTTAGGATGGGGAGTACTATAATGCTTATCCGCTACTTTCTCCAATTTGTGACAAAATGCAGTAAATTTAAAAATGTAAAGCCAGTGTTATCCGTGACGATTAATCCGATAGTAATCGGACCCCTCTCGTTCTCCCTTATTTCGATAAACTCAACACAAGTTCAGGGAGAAGTTGTGGTATGTTTTTGGCTAAGACAAATACTTCTTTGGGGAAACAAACGGACAAGCATATTGAATTATATAACTTTAATCTATCCATTTTTAACAAACTATAATTCTGTAGTCCAATCTATTATTAATTTAAACTAAGTTTAGAGGTATATTTTGAAAATATTATGATTAACAGATACTATTAAATTATATATTTGGTTTAACGCCAATAATACAAATATCATCTACTTGTTCATTTTTTCCCATCCAAACTTTTAATGTTTTAGTTAATATTTCTTTTTGAATATTCATGTGTAGATCTGAATTTTCAATCAGTAATTTCTTAAAGGGTTTATATTTATATTTTTTTCCTTTTTTTCCTCCAAATTGATCAGCAAAGCCATCTGTAAAAAAATAGAGTACATCTCCTTTTAATAACTCTATTTCTATTTGAGTAAAAGGATTCATGTTTATATACAGACCGATAGGTTGTTTATTAGCTTTGAACTCAATTAATGCTTTATCACCCACAACTATTGTGGATTTTGATTCGAGTTGTTGTGTCGTTAAATATTCTAAATTACGTATAATCCAGAGTGGGTTATTTGCTCCAGAAAAAATCACTTTGTTTTTAGTAAAAGCACAAAGTGCAATATCCATCCCATCTTTTACATCTTCTCCACTTTTTGCAAATGTATCAACAACTAACTCTCTTGTTTTATCTAAAATTTTAGAAGGTTCAATAATTCCAAATTCATTCACTGTCCTATTCAACGCATTACTACATACAACACTTACCATTGCACCAGGTACACCATGACCAGTACAATCTGCAGAAGCAATTATAGAGAAATTGTTTTTATGTTCAAACCAATAAAAATCACCACTTACTACATCTTTGGGTTGAAATAGTATAAAATTATCAGAAATATATTTATCAATTTCAGAAAAGGATGGTAATATAGCATCTTGTAAACGTTTAGCATAAATTATGCTATCTTTAATTTCGTTATGGGTTTTTTCAACTATTCGTTTTTGTTTTACAATGATGTATTTTTGTCTTTTGGTAATTCGTAATCGGTTAAAAATAATGATTAAAAATATAATCACTAATAGTAAAACACTGCCTATAGCAAAAGTAATTACCATTTGTTTTTCTTTTTCTTCTTTTACAATGTTAACTTTTTTTTCGTTTTCAAATTCTCGAACTGTCAGTATTTTCTCACTTTTCAATTTGTCCAAAGCTTTTTGTTTTTCATACTCATATTTTGCTTGTTGTTGAGCACTTGCTTTTTGCGTTTCTTCATTGTTTATACTGTCCCGCATTTTAATATGTAAATAATACATTTCATAAGCAGTTTTATAGTTATTACGTAAAACAGCTTTTTTACTATAATTAGAAGACACATCAGAAATTAAATCAGGGTAGCCCAATTGTTTGGCTATAATAAAAGCTAATTCAATTTTTGTATTAGCACTTTTAAGTTTTCCTTGTTCTAATTCAATCCCTCCAATATTATTTAAACTTGAGGCTTCTCCCTCTTTATCACCAATTTGTTTACTTATATTTAAGCTTTTATAGTAATATTCTAATGCTGTTATGCTATTATGCTGTTTAACGTATATAAAAGCAATATTACTTAAAGTCAATGCTTCACCGAGTTTATCATCAATTTCTTTTCTTATTTTTAAACTCTTACCATAATATTCTAACGCTTTTTTTATGTTATCTTGAACCTCATAAACACAACCTATATTATTTAAACTTGTTGCAATTCCATCTTTATTTCCAATCTCTTTTTTTAAATTTAAACTTTTAAAAAAATAGTCTAATGCTTTATCAGAATTTCCTTGGTTGTCATATATAAAACCAATATTGTTTAATGTTTTTGAAATAATACTTTTATCACCAATCTCTTCAACAATTTTTAAACTTCTATGAAAATAATCTAATGATTGAGTAATATTACCTTTGCTTTTATAAATAGCTCCTATATTATTTAAACTTGTAGCTATCCCAATTTTATTTTTTGATTTGGATTCAATTTCTAAGCTTTTATGATAAAAAGCTAATGCACGCTTAGTTTCACCTTGGACATCATAATAGTATCCAATATTATTATAAGCTCCAGCCAAAGATTTTTGAAAAGATAATTTACTCTTAGAATCTAATTTATTAATTTTAGATAATTGAGTTTCACAAATAATTATTGTTTTTTCACATAAATATTTTAATGTGTCGAAATTAGATACATAAAGAATTTCACTTAAACTTAGGTATGCAGATGCTAAAGAAGTGTCTTTACTTTTTGTATTTTCTATTACTAAAGTTAAGCTATCAGTTGTAAGTTGTTCTTGAGAAAAAGAATTGGAAATTGAAGAACAGTAGATCAACAATATAATAGCTAAAATTTTCATATGTTTTGTTCTAATTTCACGATCACTAATGAATATACAATTATTTAGCAATTAAAACATTGCATCACTTATAATAAATGATGCAATGTTAAATCTATCTAAAATAATCACCTTCTATCTTTATTAGTTTTCTGAGCGACTAAAGGATCTGCAGTAATTTCTTTATGCATTTTTCTCATTTTATACACATCACAGGCTAAAAAGTAAGCATTTCTGAAAGAACGCTCTGAAGCAATTCCTTTTCCCACAATATCGTAAGCCGTTCCGTGGTCTGGTGATGTTCTAACAATTGGTAAACCAGCTGTGAAGTTCACACCTTCATCAAACGAAATTGATTTGAAACCTGTTAGTCCTTGGTCATGATACATTGAAAGTACACCGTCAAAGTTTTTTAAATTAGCAGAACCAAAAAATCCATCAGAAGAATATGATCCATATACTAATTCACCTTCATCAAATAATTTTTTAACTACTGGATTAATAATATCCATTTCTTCATTCCCTAACGTACCTCTATCGCCAGCGTGAGGGTTTAATCCTAAAACAGCAATTCTTGGTTTTCTGATAGCAAAATCAGTTTTTAAGGTCTTTAAAAATAAACGTAATTTACTTTCTACTGCCTCTTTTGTAATTAATTTGGCAACGTCTTTTAAAGGAACATGACCTGTAACAACAGCAACTCTTAATTCATCAGCAACCATTAACATTAACACCTCATCTGAATTAGATAAATCAGCTAAATACTCAGTATGTCCAGGAAAATTAAATCCTGCACTTTTTACACCATCTTTATTAATGGGAGCAGTTACTAAAACATCAATTTTATTAGCCGTTAAATCTGCTGTTGCAGCCTCTAAAGAAACTAAAGCATATTTACCACCTGTTGAATTTTGTTCACCTAAATTCATTTTAACTTCTTCTTTCCAACAATTAATTAAATTAATCTTTTTTGGTTTTGCCTCTGAAGCGTCAGCAATTGGAAACACATTAAAGTCAGTATTGTTAATTGCTTTTTTATGTGCTGAAATTACTTTTGAATTTCCATAAATAATTGGAATTGTATTATCAAACATTTCAGTATCTCTTAACGTTTTAATAATAACCTCAAGACCTACTCCATTAATATCTCCTACAGTAATCCCTACTCTTATAACATCACTCATAATTATTTAGCTTTTTGAGATAAAAATTCAATTAATAATCTAACACCTGCACCTGTTCCTCCTTGTCCACGATAACCTTCCTTTTTATGTGTAAAAGCTGGTCCTGCGATATCAATATGAATGTAAGGATAATCTGTAAAATGTTCTAAAAATTTACCTGCGGTTATCATTCCTGCATAAGGACCTCCTAAATTCTTTAAATCTGCAATTGGAGATTTTAACATGTCATTGAAATCGTCCCAAAACGGAAATGTAACTACTCTGTCATAAGTTGCTGTTCCTGCATTTTCTAAGGCTTTCAATTCTTTATCTTTAGCATTACCCATTGATATACTTGCAAATGTTCCAATAGCTGCTACTGCTGAACCAGTTAAAGTTGCAGCATCTAATACTAATTCAGGTTTATATTTTTTAGCATATGTTAACGCATCAGCTAATACCATTCTACCTTCAGCGTCTGTATTTAAAACTTCAACCGTTGTACCGTCCATCATTGTAATAACGTCTCCAGGAACATAGGCATTTCCACTCGGTCTGTTGTCAGTTGCTGGAATTAAAGTGATAATGTGTAATGGTAATTTTAATTTTGCAGCTCCATAAATAGTTCCTGCCATTGCAGCAGCTCCACCCATGTCACTTTTCATAAAATCCATAGAATTGGTTGTAGGTTTTAATGAAATACCTCCCGTATCGTAAACAATTCCTTTTCCAACTAAAACAATAGGCTTTTTATTTTTAGCATTTTTTGGTTTCCATTCTAATACGGTAAATGTTGGAGGATCGATAGACCCTTTATTTACTGCTAACAAACCACCCATTTTTAAAGCAGTTATTTTTGATTTTTTAAGAATTTCTACTTTAATACCAACTTTTTCACACTTAGTTTTTACATCAGATGCTAAACGTTCAGCCGTCAAATAAGATAACGGTTCGTTAACCAATTCTTTTGCCCAATTTGTAGCATCAGTAATTGTGTTTACCTTATTGATATCAACATTTTTATTGGTTGTAAATGCAGTTTTTAACTTTGCTGATTTTTCTTTTTTATCCGTAAAATATTTTAAAAATTGGTATGATGATAATACTAACCCTTCCATCACTAAAAAGATACTTTCTGCATTATTACCATCAATTTGAACTGAGGATGAATCATTTTTTAATAATTCAAATATGTCGTGACCACTTTTTCGTAATGCTTCTTTGTTTTTGGCATCTTTTAAATTGTCAGATTTTACAAAAATTAAATACACACCGTCTTTTATTATAAAAGCATAAGCTGATTTTTCAAGTTTAGCCATTATAAATGTTGAGTTACCTTCACTCAAACCAGCTATTTTACCGTCTTTTTTAAATCTTTTTAAATCTTTTGAATCGATTACGTAAACCGAATCTTTAGCTTTTACAGCTTTGTTATATTTTAATTGAGTACTCATTGTTTGTCTATTTTATGGCTTAAAGGTAGTTATTTTAAAAGTTGTTTTTCTTTCTTTATAGAATTATTAAGGTTAATACTTTTGTTTTTGGTATAAAAATTTAAGAATTGACTCAAAATTGTTCAGACAATTCTAAATTTGTTAATAACTAAAGTTATTACAATCACTCACAAATGTTAAATTTGTAAAAAATAATTAAAAATGAATATATTAATTTTAGGATCAGGAGGAAGAGAACATGCAATTGCTTGGAAAATTACTCAAAGTTCACAATTAGATAAGTTATTTATTGCACCTGGTAATGCAGGTACAAGCCAACTAGGTGTAAATGTAGAAATTAACGTTAATGATTTTGATGCAATCGCAAAATTTTCAGTTGAAAATAAAATTGATTTCATTATGGTTGGGCCAGAAGACCCTTTGGTTAATGGTATTCATGATTATTTTTTAGCGGATGATAAATTAAAAGAAATTGCTATAATTGGACCTAATGCAGAAGCAGCACAATTGGAAGGAAGTAAAGATTTTTCTAAACAATTTATGAAACGTCATGGCATCCCTACTGCCAAATATCAAACATTCACAAAAGAAACATTAGAACAAGGCTACGCATTTTTAGAGAAAATGAAGCCACCTTATGTTTTAAAAGCAGATGGATTAGCAGCTGGAAAAGGTGTATTAATCCCTACAACATTAAAAGAGGCAAAAATTGAACTTAAAAACATGCTAGCAGATGCTAAGTTTGGTGATGCTTCATCAAGAGTTGTCATTGAAGAGTTTTTAACAGGTATTGAATTATCAATGTTTGTAATTACTGATGGTGTTTCATATAAAATCTTACCTGAAGCAAAAGATTATAAAAGAATAGGTGAAGGTGATACAGGTTTAAACACTGGAGGAATGGGAGCTATATCTCCAGTACCTTTCGCTACTCAATTATTTAAAGATAAAATAGAAAATCAAATTATAATCCCAACAATTAAAGGGCTTAAAAAAGATGGAATTGTTTATAAAGGATTTATTTTTATTGGAATCATAAAGGTTGGTAATGAACCGTATGTAATTGAATACAATTGTAGAATGGGAGATCCAGAAACAGAAGTTGTTATGCCAAGATTACGCTCTGATATTATTGATTTATTTGAAGGTGTGGCCACTCAAACATTGTCTGAAAGAGATGTTGTGTTCTATGATAAAGCTGCAGCAGGTGTTATGATGGTGTCAGGAGGTTACCCTGAAGCTTACGAAAAAGAAAAACAAATCAAAGGTATAGATTCTATTGTTGATTCTATTGTGTTTCACGCTGGTACAAGAAAAGATGGTGCGAAAACTATATCAGCTGGAGGTAGGGTAATTTGTGTAACTTCTTACGGTAAAACAATTGAAGATGCATTAGAAAAAAGTTATGAGAATGCTTCAAAAATCACCTTTGATGGTGCATATTACAGAAAAGACATAGGTTTTGATGTGGAAACTGAAAAAAAGAAGTAAAATTATAGGTTGAGATTACAAAATAGTGTAAATTCGTTTAACTAATTTTACAAAACTAAATGGAGGACGATCCCCAGAGTGTATTTATATTATCATCTTTAACACCTTATAAGGTCAAGTTGAAATGGTAGATTATATTATAATTATATCAACTTTAGTGGCTTCTGCATTTTTTTCGGGTGTAGAAATTGCTTTTGTCTCGGCTAATCGATTAAAAATTGAGTTGGATAAAAATCAAGGTTCGTTGTCAGGTAAGGTTCTTTCCTATTTTGTAAAAAACTCTTCTAAATTTATCAGTACTTTACTATTAGGTAATAATATTGCTTTGGTGGTATATGGTATTTATATGGCAATTGTCTTAGAACCAGTAATTGCTAATATGTTTCAATATGAAGCTCTCATTTTATTATTTCAAACCATTATTTCAACGTTAATTGTCTTAATTACAGCTGAGTTTTTACCAAAGGCAATTTTCAGAATTAATCCAAACCGAACATTAAGTATGGTTTCTATGTTGTTAGTAGTTGTTTATGTTTTTCTTTTTATTCCAACATTTATTACAACACTGATTTCCAAATTATTTTTAAAATTATTTAATATTGACATATCCTCAACAGAACAAGCTTTTACAAAAGTAGACTTAGATGATTATGTAAGAGATGTAAATGACAGGATGGATGGGGAGGCTGAGCTTGATAATGAACTTCAAATATTACAAAACGCATTAGAGTTTAATACAATTAAAGTTCGTGATTGTATGGTGCCACGTACAGAAATGTTAGCTTTAAATTTAGAGGATACAATTGAGGATTTAACTTTAAAATTTATAGATACAGGTTTTTCAAAAATATTAATCTTCAAAGAAAACATTGACAACGTAATTGGTTATGTGCATTCTTTTGAACTTTTTAAAAAACCTAAAACAATTAAACAAATATTATTACCAATATCTATTGTTTCAGAGGCAAGTTTAATTGAAGACGTAATGTCACAATTTACCCAAATGAAAAGAAGTATGGCTGTTGTGGTTGATGAATTTGGAGGTACTTCTGGATTGATTACTGTAGAAGATATAATTGAGGAAATATTTGGTGAAATAGAAGATGAACATGATTCAATGGATCTAATTGAAAAACAAATTAATAAAAATGAATATATATTTTCTGCAAGACAAGAGATAGATTACATTAATGATAAATTTAAGCTTAACCTTGAAGAAAGTGATGAATACACAACATTATCAGGATTCATTTTAGATCAATTAGAAGAAATACCTCAAAAAGGCGACTCTTTTTCGTTTAAAGATTATTATTTTGAAATATTGAAAGTATCAAATACAAAAGTAGAAGAGGTTTTAATACGTAGTAATAAGGATTAAAATTACTACATTTGTAACTAATCATTTATTATAATTTAAGATGTTTAAAAGCGGAAATACAAAAGACTTAAAAGATCAACCAAACAAAATAAACAGATTTGTTGAAGGAACTAATATTAAAGGTGACATTGTTTCTGATAGTAATATTAGACTTGATGGAGAACTAATTGGTAATTTAACAACAACAGGAAAATTAGTTATAGGACCAACAGGAAAAATAACAGGTAACATTATCTGTTCTAATGCAGATATTGAAGGTTGCATTAATGGAACAATTAAAGTAGATGAATTTTTATACCTTAAATCAACAGCTGTGTTTAATGGTGATATTACAACTGGTAAAATTAGTATTGATAAAGGAGCAAGCTTTACTGGTACTAACACAATGAATGATGATGTTTCAAAGAAAATGAAAGAAACAATACCAACATCAGATGATTCTGATATTGTTTACTAAATTATGACCACTAATAAAGAACCAAAAAAATCTGATTACCTTAGGTATTCCTCTTTAGGCTTTCAAATGGCAATAACAATTGGTTTGTTTGCTTGGTTGGGTAACTATTTAGACGAGAAATACCAAACAGAAGATCCTTATTACTCAATAGCTTGTATATTATTTGGGATAGCTGTAGCTTTATATCAAGTAATTAGAGAAGTTATATCGTTATCAAAAGATAATGAAGATCCAAAAAAAGAATCCAAAACAAACACAACAGAATCAAATGAAAAATAAACAATTAAAGAACTCATTAATTTCATTGATAATTTTTCTCATATTTTTAGCAGGAATTCATCTCATGGTTGTCGAGTTTGTTCTGTCTGATATATATAAACAGTTTAAAATAGTGTATATCTATTTATTTTTAGGAATTTTATCTGTTTTAGGAATAAGTGCCATATTTTTAATTCATAAAAATGATGACACTTTAATAGGTAAAGGTTATTTAGTTTTTGTTGTATTTAAAATATTAGGCTCATTTGTATTTTTATACCCATGGTTGGCTGATCAAGACGATTCTACAAGACCATTTGTTTATCAATTTTTTGCTATATTCTTTCCGACTTTATTATTTGAAACGCTTGTAATATTAAAAGTTATTAATGCTATTGAAGAGGAAAAAACAATAATTGATGAAAATCAAAGCGAAAAATAATTGTTAGTTAATTTATAATCCATAACTTTGCACCGAATTTTAGGTTAAACGATTATTATATCGAAATTTTAAATATGAAAAAATTAGCTAAAGTACTATTAATTAGTGTTTTGTTTTTCACGGCAAATACTTCATTTGCACAAGGAGAAGAGATAGAAAAATTTGCCAAAGAAAGTGGTGTAATTGATTTTATTGGTGGATTACTTTCAGGTGAAGGTCATGAATCTGCAGAAGAACATGAAGAAGAGGAAGGTTTTAGTCCAATTCATCATGTTATGGATGCACATAGTATTCATTTGTGGGGAAAAGGGCATGAAGCAGTTTCTGTTCCATTACCAGTTGTGTTATGGACTGAAAATGGTTTAGTTACTTTTATGTCATCAGAATTTCATCATGATGATCAAGGTCATCACATAGTTGAAAGAAATGGAATGTCTTTTGTGAATTTACATGAAACTATTTATCAATTAAATTCAGGATTCCATGCAGTTGAATTAGATGTTGATCATCATGTTGTAAACGGAAGTACACCATTAGATTTTTCGATTACTAAAGTAGTTGTTGCTATTTTCATTATTGCAATATTAATGTTATTGATATTTACATCAGTTGCAAAAAAATACAAAGGGGATAAACCACAAGCTCCAAAAGGAATTGCTTCTTGGATGGAACCTTTAGTTTTATTTGTTAGAGATTTTGCTAAAGAAAATATTGGAGAAACAAAGTATGCAAGGTTTATGCCTTATTTATTAACTGTTTTCTTTTTTATCTGGTTCGGTAATTTATTAGGATTAATACCATTTATAGGCGGAATAAACATGACAGGTAATATTTCTATTACATTAATGTTAGCATTAATGACGTTGATTATTCAAATTGTATTTTCTAAAAAAGCATTTTGGATGCACATGTTAGCCCCTCCAGGAGTACCTTGGGCATTATATCCAATATTAGTACCTATTGAATTAATTGGTTTGTTTGTAAAACCAGCAGCTTTAACTATTCGTTTGTTTGCTAATATTACAGCAGGTCATATTATAGTATTATCAATTATTGGAATTATCTTTATGAATCATAGTTTTGCTTGGGCAGGGTTATCAGTTCCTTTAGCATTATTCATTTCGGTATTAGAAGTAACATTAGTGGCTTTTTTACAAGCTTACATTTTCACTATGTTGTCGTCAATGTTTATTGGCTCAGCAGTAGATGATGGACATCACTAATAATTAATATAAGTATAAATAAGTAGTATAAATAAAGTAAAAAAGTAAATTATGGGAGCAATTGGAGCTGGATTAGCTGTATTAGGAGCTGGATTAGGAATTGGTAAAATTGGTGGATCTGCAATGGATGCAATCGCTAGACAACCAGAAGCGGCAAACAAAATTCAAACTGCAATGATTATTGCTGCAGCACTTATTGAAGGTGTAGCATTATTCGGTGTAGTTGTTGGAATGTTAGCTAAGTAATTAGTTTAAACTCAAACATAGGGATTGCCTATGTTTGAGTTTACTTTTATATTAACTTAAAGAAAAAATTAAAAAATGGAATTATTAACACCTTCAGTTGGAATAATATTTTGGGGATCGATTGTATTCGTTATCTTAATGTTATTATTAGCAAAATTTGCTTGGAAACCAATGCTTACAGCAGTAAGAGAGAGAGAAGAAAGTATTTCTGAATCTTTAGAATTAGCCGATAAGACTAAAAACGAAATGATTCAGTTACAAGCTCAAAATGAAAGTTTATTGAAAGAGGCTAGAGCTGAAAGAGATAACATCATTAAAGAAGCTAATGAAGCAGGAAAAAGATTAGTAACTGATGCAAAAGATATTGCTAAAACAGAAGCTGATAAAATGATCGCTGATGCTCAAGTAGCTATAAACAACGAAAAGAATTCTGCAATGGCTGAGATTAAAACTCATGTTGCTGCATTATCTTTAGATATTGCTGAAACTATTATCAAAGGACAATTATCATCAGATGATAAACAAAAAGCCTTAGCTAATCAATTAGCAGAAGACATAAGCTTAAACTAAACAAAAGATGAAAGGATCTATAATTGCAACACGTTATGCAAAGTCGTTATTAGACTTATCTTTGGAGAAAAACATCTCTGATAAGGTAAACAATGATATGATTCAACTTTCAGAAATTTGTGCATCATCTACAGATTTATTGTCTGTTTTAAACAATCCAACAATTAATGCTACTAAAAAATCAGAAATTTTTAGTGCAATATTTAATGGAAAGGTAGTAAAAGAAACTTTAGATTTTATGAATCTTGTAGCTACAAATTCAAGAGAGTCTTTATTACCAATAATTGCACAAACTTTTACAAAGTTATATAATACGCATAACAATATTTTAGAAGTTGAATTGATTTCAACTATAGTTTTAGATGAAGCTACAAAATCTAAAATCTTAGATAAAGTAAAAGCTAATTATGAAGGTTCTACAATTCAGTTAACTGAAATAATAGACGAATCAATATTGGGAGGATTTATCGTAAAAATTGGAGACATGCAGATAGATTCGTCTGTTGCAAGTCAATTGTCAAACTTAAAAAATGTGTTACTTAACTAAGTAATACTTATTTATAAATTAAATAATATTAGAATATGGCTAATATAAAACCAGCAGAAGTAGCAGCAATTTTGAAAGAACAACTTTCAGGTGTTAAAACAACTGCAGAATTAGAAGAAGTAGGTACTGTACTAGAAGTAGGTGATGGTATTGCTACGATTTACGGATTGAATGGAGTTCAGTACGGAGAAATGGTTGAATTCAAAGGTGGATTAAGAGGAATAGCTCTTAATTTAGATGAAGACAACGTAGGTATTGTATTATTAGGTAAATCTGACAACATTGTTGAAGGAGATACTGTAAAACGACTTAAATTAACTGCTTCTTTACGTGTTGGTGAAGGAATTGTTGGTAGAGTTGTTGATACAATGGGTAACCCAATTGATGGTAAAGGACCAATCGTAGGTGAAACTTACGAAATGCCTTTAGAAAGAAAAGCACCAGGTGTTATCTATCGTCAGCCAGTTACTGAACCATTACAAACTGGAATTAAAGCAATTGATGCTATGATTCCTGTAGGAAGAGGACAAAGAGAGTTAATTATTGGAGATAGACAAACTGGTAAAACTACAGTTGCTATTGATACAATTATTAATCAAAAAGAATTTTACGATAGAGGTGAACCTGTTTATTGTATTTATGTTGCTATTGGACAAAAAGGTTCAACAGTTGCTGGTTTAGTTGATAAATTAACTAAAGCTGGTGCAATGGCATATACAACAATTGTTGCATCTAATGCTGCTGATCCTGCTGCAATGCAGTTTTATGCACCATTTGCTGGAGCTGCAATTGGAGAATACTTTAGAGATTCTGGGAGACCAGCTTTAATTGTATTTGATGATTTATCTAAACAAGCGGTTGCATACCGTGAGGTGTCTTTACTATTAAGAAGACCTCCGGGAAGAGAAGCTTACCCAGGTGATGTATTTTACTTACACTCGAGATTATTAGAGAGAGCTGCAAAAGTTATTAATGATGATGCAATTGCTCAAACTATGAATGATATTCCTCCATCAATTCAACATTTAGTAAAAGGTGGTGGTTCTTTAACTGCTTTACCAATTATTGAAACACAAGCTGGAGATGTATCTGCATATATTCCAACAAACGTAATTTCAATTACTGATGGACAAATTTTCTTAGAGTCTAACTTGTTTAATGCAGGTGTAAGACCAGCAATTAACGTAGGTATTTCTGTATCTCGTGTTGGTGGATCGGCTCAAATTAAATCAATGAAAAAAGTAGCAGGTACTTTAAAATTAGATCAAGCTCAATATAGAGAGTTAGAAGCTTTTGCTAAGTTTGGTTCTGATTTAGATGCTGCAACTAAAGCTGTACTTGATAAAGGTGCAAGAAATGTTGAAATTCTTAAACAAGGTGAAGGTGATCCTTTCTCTGTTCAAGATCAAATTGCTATTATTTTTGCAGGAACTAAAGGTTTAATTACTAAAGTACCTGTTAACAAAGTAAAAGCTTTTGAAAAAGAATTAATTACTAAATTAAATGCATCTCACAAGGATGTAATGGATGCTTTAGGAAAAGGTATTTATAAGGAAGCTCAAACTTCTGTTTTAACAAAAGTAATTAAAGAATTAGCAGACCAATATTAAAAATAAAAAGCAAGGTTCTATTTATAGAATCTTGCTATTTTGAGTTTAAATTAAAATGTTCTTTAGATTTTCGTCTGTTCGAGTGTTTTGTGAGGAACGATCGAAAAGTACCGAGAACAACTATTAACTAAACAAAAAATGGCAAATTTAAAAGAAATAAGAAATAGGATAGTTTCAGTATCATCTACAATGCAGATTACGTCTGCAATGAAAATGGTATCGGCTTCAAAATTGAAAAGAGCACAAGATGCTATGTCTCAGATGAAACCATATGCTGAAAAGTTAAAAGAAATTTTAGCAAACTTATCTGCTTCTTTAGATACTTCTGAAAACATTTATGCTCAAGAAAGAGATGTAAAAAATGTATTATTAGTTGTAATTACATCTAACAGAGGGTTATGTGGTGGTTTTAATAATTACGTTATTAAAAAGGCCTTAAAAATGGCTCAAGAAGACTATAAAGGAATGAATGTATCTGTTTTACCAATTGGTAAAAAAGCTACTGACTCTTTTAAAAAGACTGAGTTTAATGTAAGAGGATCATTTTTACCATCTAACACTGATGAAATTTGGAATGAATTGAACTTTTCGAATTCTAATAACATGGCTGAGAAAATCATGTCAGCTTATGAAAAAGGGTTTTTAGATAAGGTAGTTGTTGTATATAATACTTTTGTGAATGTGGCTACACAAGTTGTTACACCAGTTCAGTTTTTACCAATAGTACAAGCTGAATCTTTAGAAAATACAGCTGCAGCTGATTATATTTTTGAACCATCTAAAGAAGAAATAGTAAC
>Ga0256824_10000447_pt1 | contig 15798 bp, 13 predicted proteins | sample CV67metaG_FD_191570 | JGI IMG/M metagenome (GOLD analysis project Ga0256824, IMG submission 191570) | Hydrothermal vent microbial communities from East Pacific Rise, Pacific Ocean - CV67 | ecosystem: Environmental > Aquatic > Marine > Hydrothermal vents | place: Pacific Ocean: East Pacific Rise...
GCAGTAGTTTCATCTTCACTAAGTTCAACAGGAACAAGAGTTCTATCAAAAAGTTGTGTATGTGTGCTATCAAGATTAACTATAGTGTTATCTCTAAGGGTAACGACTGCACTTGTATTTGGATTGTTTGAGTCTTGAGACTGAACACTCTCCCCTTTATAAATAGGCATTCCAACACCCACTTCTCTAGTAGAACCATCTTCAGCTATCGCTATGAAAGTTCCTTTTGCTTGTGTAATATATCCAATAATTGCAGCCATAATTAAATCCTTAAAACTTATTTTATAAACGTATATTAGTAGAAATAAGAAAAGAAAACAATTGTACCTAAGTACAAGGAAGAGCTAAAAGAGACTAAGACTTAAGAAGAAGAACTAAGGCAAGTCTATCTTTAACATGAAGTTTTGAAAAAATTGAGCTCATATGTGCTTTGGCTGTACGAGTGGTAATATCTAGTTTTGAGGCTATTGCCATGTTTGAAAGACCTCTTAGGACAAGTTTTGTGATTGTTCTCTCCTGAGGGCTCAGTCTCTCAAGAAGTGCTTCATCTATATTATCTTCTGCGTTTACAAGTGCTACTATACTATCTAGTAGCTCAGGATAGACCCAAATTTTACCTTCTGTGACACTCTTTAGTAGCTGTTCGAGGTGCATTGTCAACATCTGTAAGTTCCCATAAGCCACTGCACCATGATGAATAAGCATTTTCCCCATTGCATTTACTGGATTTCTCTCTAAAACAACTAATTTTTCAGGGATATTTCCATCATTTATAAGTTGATTTATCTCATTAAAAGTTGTATCAAAATCAACGATAACAATGTCTAATTCCTTAGAAAAAAGATCCTCACTAGAGTAGAGAGTTCTACACTGTGCAACTTTGCTAAGACGTTTATTTAACTCTTCGACAATATCTAAATTGTTACTAAAAATTCCTACAAGCATCTATCTCTCCGAAAAAACATACTGTTTTGATTTTAAAATAGGTTTCAAAATGTACTGCATAATTGTTTTTTTACCAGTAACTATGTCTACATCAACCATCATACCAGGAATAATACTAAGAGGGTTTTTCTCAGAACCTAAGTATGACTTTTCTGTAGAGACATAAATCATATAAAAAGTCTCATCTTTCTTATCAGTAATAGTATCTGGAGAGATACGAGTAACCTTTCCTTTGAGTCCACCATGAATTGCAAAATCATATGCAGAGAACTTCACCATTACTTCTGCACCAGGATGAATAAAAGCGATATCAGAAGGCTTTATTTTTACAGCTAAGAGTAAGTTGTCATTTGTCGGTACAATCTCAACTATATCATCACCCGGTTTAATCACCCCACCCTTTGTATGTACATAAAGTTTTTGAACGATACCGTCAACAGGAGAACGAACATCTGTACGAGAGAGCTGATCATCAAAAGCTGTTTTGTCAGAACTGATGCGTTTTATCTCTGCACGCACTTCATTTCTCTCTTTTTTTGCCTTATTTTGAAAGGAGAATTTATTTTCTAAACGCTTATGTCTATATTCAGATATCTGTGACTTTAGAGAGGGTATGGAGAGTCTTGCTGAGTCAAGCTTTTGCTCTATCTCATTTGACTCACGTTGGAGTTTTAGAAAATCTACACGAGACTTTATACCCTCTTTTACCATAGGTGCAGTCATTTTCACCTCTTGATTTACAAAAGAGAGTGACTGTCTAAGGTGTTTTACACGTTTTCTTGTTTCTGTAAGCTCATGCTTTTTTTGTTCTATCTGCTGAATAACAGAAGCATCTTTTTCTTTGACTTCAGTTTGATTTGAGAGATAAAGACCATACTCAAGCTTTATAAACTGTTTAAAAGTTTCATCATTTGTCTTTGGCATAATAAAAGGAATATCTTTTGATTCAGCTCTTAAACGCAGACTTTTTGCTTCAAGTTCATGAATTTTTATCTCATTTGATGCAGCCGAAGAAGTTGATTGTGAATTGTTTATCTTGATTAAAACTTGGTTCGCTTTTACAAGTTCACCCTCATTTACCAAAATCTCACTTACAATACCACCTTCAAGGTTTTGAATTATCTGGTTTTCACCAGAAGGTACAACATCCCCACTCCCTCTTGTAATCTCATCGACTTGTGTAAATGATGCCCAAACGATAAAAGCGAGGATAGTTACAAACCATATTTTTAAAACTGTAGAAATTTTTCCAGGAGTTCTCTCTAGAACAGCGGAGCTAAGTGAGTTCATAAACTCATAATCATTCTCAGTGTATTCATATTTATTCTTAGCCATTACTCACCTCCTTGTAGTTTTTTAATAACTTCATCACGAGGTCCATCCATACTAAGTGAGCCATTATGCATGACAAGAACACGGTTTACAATTTTTAGAAGACTCATCTTTTGTGTGATGATGAGACTCGTTGCAATATCAACATTATCACGAATGTTATTCATAAGTTTTGCTTCACTAGTAGGGTCCATAGCATTACTTGGCTCATCAAGCATAATGATAGGTGTATCTAATAAAAAGGCACGTGCTATTCCTATAGCTTGGCGCTGTCCACCAGAAAGACCTTGTCCACGTTCACCAATTGGCATTTCATAACCTTTTGGATGTCTTTTTATAAAATCTTCTGTTCCTGAGATTCGAGCAGCACGAAGTATCTGTGCATCACTCGCATTATTTGCTCTATATGTGATATTGTCACGGACTGTCCCTCTAAAGAGGTTTATATCTTGAGAAACATAAGAGATATTTTTACGTAAATCAGCAGGATCAATCTGTGAAATTTCGATATCGTCAATCAGTACAGAACCAGAATCAGCATCATAAAGCCCAAGTATAAGCTTCTCTATCGTACTTTTTCCTGAACCAATTTTTCCAATTATCGCTACATTTTCTCCAGAATTTATAACGAAGCTTACATTTTTTAAAGAGGCTACTGTATTTCCAGGATACGTAAATGTCACATCCACAAACTCTATCTTCCCTTGAAAATCTGGACGAGAAACAAACTTCTTTCCATGTGGTCTTTCATTTGGCTGAGTTATGATTTCGTTAAGTGTTTTATACGATGTTTTTGTATCTTCATAGTTTGTCATAAGGGCTGCTGTTTGACCCATTGGAGCAAGTGTACGAGAGGTTAAGATAATAATTGCAATAAGTCCACCCATGGAGAGTTCAAACTCTTGAATCATATAAACACCGTAGACAACCATCATAATCGTGTTTATCTGAATTAAAAACTGAGTTACAGTAGGAATAGAAGCCGAAAGCATTCGTGAACGCAGGCTTTTTGAAGCTATTTCTCCTGTTGACTCTTCCCATAACCACTGTACTCTTCCAAGTGAACCGAGGCTTTTAAGTGTCTCTATATTGTTAAGTGTCTCTATTAGGACTCCACTTTTTTTAGCATTTGCTTCATGTGTACTCTCTATACTTTTTCTCAAAGGTTTTTTAATAAACATAGCATACATAAGAATAAGCATCATTGTAGCCATTGGAATAAAAACAATAGACCCACCAATATAAAAAATCACAGCTAAGAAAATCACAGCAAAAGGAAGGTCAATAATAGCAATCATACTTACATTTGTTAAAAAGCCACGGATAGCGTCAAAGTCTTTTAGATTACTGGCAAAAGAGCCTACAGAAGCAGGTAAATTTGACATTTTCAGATCCAGTACCTTCTCAAAAATGATTGAAGACATTATGACATCACTTTTTTTAGCAGCACTCTCCAAGAGATAGGTTCTTGTAAACTTTAAAAATGTATCTATAACATAGACAACGAGTGCACCGGCAGCAAAGACCCAGAGTGTTTCGATAGCATTGTTTGGGATAACTCTATCATAAACATTCATTGTAAATAGAGGTGAGGCTAAGACAAAAAGATTTATAAGTAAAGAAGCTAGAAGAACATCTTTATATGTAGAAGTTGAGAGTGCTATAGTACTCCAAAACCAATGCTTTTGAGTGATATGAAGTGTTCTTGAATTTTCTTCTGTATACTCAAAGGCTTGTTTCACTAAAAACGAGTACCCAAGATACTCAGAAATCAAGTCATCTATATCTACCCACTCTTCTATAGGATCATCTGATGGCATAATAATTTTTGCCTGCGTTCTATCTTCATTAAATGATTCTAAGATACAAGAACCTTGATTTGATAGTAATACAATCATAGGAAGTTGAAGTGGTGACATCTGCTGGAGTGGACGTTTTATAAGACTAGACTTAAGTCCTGCACGAGAAGCCGCTCGAGAGAAAAGTCCTTTAGCACTAACTAAAGAAAAAAGTTCAGGGGAGTCTTGTCCAGGTTCGATAGGAAGTCCTGCTGAAAGTGCTTCTGCACTAAACGGCTTATGATATCGCTTAGTGTATATAACTAATGTCTCAAGAAGATCATCCATTTTAAAATTTTTAGCATTCTCAATAAACATCTTTATTTCCCTTTCTTATCTTGTTCTTTTAAATTGACTTTTGAGTACAACTCTACTGCATCATCATCTAATATAGAAGAAACCATCATTCCCATTGAGTCTAAAATACGATACTTAGAAAAAAGAAGACTGTATTTTGTATTTATTATTTGTGCCTTTGCACCTATAAAGTCATTTTGAGATGAGAGTAGATCAAGTAAAGAACGTCTACCTAAATCATACTCTTTTCCATATAGAACAAGTGTCTTAAGTGAAAATTTTTTGTACTCTTGGAGATAAACCATCTGCTCTTGTAACTTGTTATATGAAGTATATGAGAGTTGAAGACCTTGGAGTACTTGACGTCGTAGGTCATCTTTTGTTGCTAGTTCTTGATTAATTCTTGAACGATTTTTTTGTACTGAAGATGAGTCAGAAAATCCATTAAAAATGTTGTACGAGAGAAATACCATTGCGCGAAAACGGTCTTCATTTCCTTCAATAGCAGAAAGATTCTTATTCATAGATTGAGAAACTTCTATATCTATATGAGGATAGTAATTAGACTTCGCACCCTTATATGTAGCTTGCGCTAGTTCTATGTTGTACTTTGCTACTAAAAGAGATGGGTTGTTTTTCATGGCAACTATAGTTGCAGTATCTACCGTATCAGGGACTGTCGTAGCATTTAAGTCTGGGCTTTGCATTTTCTGTGTATCTAGGACTCTACCAAGAACTCTTTGAAGATTATACTCTGCATCTTGAAGATTATTTTCTTGAACCACTTTATTTGACTGTGCAAGGGAGAGAGATGATTCTATTTTATTTACCTCAGAGAGTGTTGTCAGACCTGAGTCATAAAGTTTTCTAACCTTATTTAAAATTTTACTATTTATCTCAACATTTTCACTTGCTGTTGAGAGGAGTTCAACTTGTTTCATAAGTTGTAAGTATGTGTTAACCATTTCAAAAGATCTATCATTTGCTGTTTCTATAAAGCTATATGCTGCTGCACCAACTCTTGACTCGCTCTCTTGTACTTGATGGTATGTATCAAAACCATTAAAAAGGTTTTGTGTATATCGAAGAGAGTTTTGATAAACTGTATAATCATCATCATGTTTATCTGGGATAGTTGGTCTTTTATACCTATCTGTATTTTCATATCCAATACCTAGGTTTAAATCTAGTTTTGGGTAGTAGCCTGATTCTGCAACATCAACATCTTGTGAAAGTGCTTTGTAGTTTTTAAGACGTTCTTGAACTTTCGGGTTTGACTCAAGAATATCAATTACACATTCTTTCATCGTCTGTGCATTAGCTAAAGAAGCCATTAAAACTAAAGAGAGAGCTTTTTTTACAAACATTAAAATACCTTTTTGTTATACTTATTTAAGTATAACATATTTTGACTTTGCTTACTTTGCTTTAGGTCTAAAAGCCTTTATAACTGCTTCATCTGTCTCCATAAAAGGACCTTCTAAAAGGTCAATACAGTAAGGAACAGCAGGAAAAACTGCATCCAAACACTCTCTTATAGACTTTGGTTTTCCTGGAAGATTGATTATAAGCGACTTACCTCTTATACCTGCTGTTTGACGAGATAAAATGGCAGTAGGAACATACTGTAAACTCACTTGACGCATAAGCTCACCAAAGCCTGGCATCATCTTCTCACATACATTTTCAGTTGCTTCTGGAGTTACGTCACGAAGAGCTGGACCAGTCCCACCTGTCGTTACTACTAAACAGCACCCTGCTTCATCACACAGCTCTTTCATAGTAGCCTCAAGAACATCTTGTTCATCGGGAATACATCTATAAACTATCTCAAACTCACTTGTCAAATAATCTTTCATAGTATCTTGAATAGCCACACCAGAAATATCTTCATAGATACCTTTACTCGCTCTGTCGCTTGCTGTTATTACACCTATTTTAATTTCACTCATATTTGTCCTTTCTTATATAAATATCTATTTATTGTATTTGTAAAAAATGATTTGCATCTTTTATGTAAGTCACTGTTGCTACTTGCAAAAAGAACTCTCTTGCTGCGTTTACGTCTATGATACTATCTCTTCCACCAAGATAGACCTCTATAACTACACCAGACTCTTCTATAAGCTTTAAATCCTCTAAAGAGTACTTATACTCCAGAAGTTCTTCAAGCTCTTCTACACTCGTCTCTTTATGCTCTACAATTTTTTCATTATAAGGGGCAAAACAAGAAGATATAAACTGCTTCATATAAAGCTCTTTATTTTTCTTATATGACATCAACTGAAGTCGTTTAAACTTCTTCTCTTTTGTCTGAAAAAACGCAGGTGATAGGAGTTGGAGTCTATCCACTCTCTCTTTATTCTCTAAACGCAGTAGTGTCTCTTTTATGGCAGATATTGCACCATAACTAAAGCCATTTATTGTGTACTTATTAAGAGTTACAATTCCTTCAAAAAGATACTGCTCATTTCTAAGAGAAAAACCGCTATAAAAATTCATTCAAAAGCTTCTTAACATCTATTTTTGTGATACTTTCTCTCTCTAAGAGTACAGCTTCTATCTTTACTACTGCGTTTTTCATAGATACAAGAAGATCTTCACACTCATTATAAAGTCTCTTTAACATCTCTTCTTGTTCTCCCTCTTGAGGAAGAAGTGAGGATGCCATTCCATACTCTTGACACATCTTAAGTACAAGTTCTTTTGCTTCATCAAGGTCATCTTTGGCACTGTTTGAGTGTTCACCATAACGAATGTTACACGCTCCAACACCTGCTAAAAGCATCTTTACTCGTGACTCTAGTTCTTGCTTGATAAAAGGCTCATCTGTTGCAGGAGTAAGCTTCTCATTTGAGAGCATTAACTTCTCAAAAACGATGTCAAAGTGTGTAGCTACTGCAACCTTTCCTGCTTGGTAAGTGATTCTATAAGCTTTTTGTTTGTCATTTAGCATTTTAAGCTTTTTCTTTCCAAACATCACCTTATCTTTTACCTCAAAAAAGTGCTCAATAGTAACATGAAAATCATTTTGACGAAGTGAGAGAAGTGCTGCCTCATTTACAAGTGTTGCTAAGGCTGCCCCATTAAATCCAACTGTCATATTTGCTACGATTTTTGCGTCTAGTTGATGTGGGATTTTATTGAGGTATTTCATAAGTATAGCCTCTCGCTCACGTTTTGTAGGGAGTTCAACAAAGATACGTCTATCGAAGCGACCTGCACGCAGGAGTGCTGAGTCAAGAACTTCTATCTTGTTTGTTGCAGCCACAACTATAACACCACTAGAGCCTTCAAAACCATCCATCTCTGTTAGAAGTTGGTTTAGTGTTCCTTCTCTCTCATCATTTCTTTCACCACCGCGTTTTTTACCTACGGCATCTATCTCATCTATGAAGATGATACTCGGTGCGTTTTTCTTCGCTGCCATAAAAAGCTCATGAACTCTTTTTGCACCCATTCCAACATATATTTGAACAAAAGAAGCACCACTTTGGTAGTAAAAAGGAACTTCAGCTGCGTGTGCTACTGCCTTAGCTATCATAGTTTTACCAACTCCGGGAGGCCCTACAAGTAAAACACCCTTTGGCATTCTCGCACCAAAACTTTTATAGCGTTTTGGATTTTTCATAAAGTCTATAATCTCTTCAAGTTCTATCTTAACATCACTAATTCCACCAATATCATCAAAGCTTACATCGCTTTTAGTGGATTCTAAAACTCCACTACTAAGATCTGCCGGGTTTTGAGCTGCGTTTTTTGAGATGCCCTGAGTACTTATGCTAAAAGAATCTTTTTTTTGTATATATCTTAAAACCAATGAGCCAAATCCAAGAAAAATCACGAAGAACAGTATATAGATTAAGATATGTGACTCATTCCCAACTTGTACCTTATAGTCAACAAACATTTTTGGAGAAACTTGAGAAGAAGCTATCTTAAAAAAACCATTTTTTGATTTTAGATACACATACTCTTTGGAAACAACCACCTCCGTAACACTTCTGTTTTGTAAAATGGTATTTGCTTCTTTGAGTGTAATCGCATCAGCATTGTCTCTAAGGATTGCAAAGAGTATCAAGACTAAAATGATAAACGCAGATACAAAAAGAGCAATACGGTTTGTTTTAGATGTTGGCATAGTTACTATCCTCTCTTACTTCATACTTCTCAACACTTATCCAGTTTCCTAGTAAATCTTCATCTGATTTTACTATTATCTTATTAAAGTGCTGGTCGAGTCCATGATAAAGTCCATCTTTGTAAGACTCTATTAGTACATCAAGTTCATTAGCACTACTTAAAGAAAAAGCCTTTCTAAAAGCATGATTTTTTGAATTTATTAGCTCATTTATCTCATGAAGTCTTGTTTTTGCTATCTTTCCGTTTACCTCTGGTTTCATTGTTGCAGATGGTGTTCCATCACGCTTGGAGTAAGTAAAAGCATGAAGATGTGTCAAGGGAAGTTCGGCTGCGTTTTTCATAGCTTCTAACCACAACTCTTCGCTCTCACCAGGGTGTCCTGTTATAAAGTCTGTTCCTATAGCAAAACCCTTCTCGGCCAAAAGCTCAAAAAGTTCTCTATCTTGCTTATAAACATTACGTCTGTTCATAAGCTTGAGCATCTTCGGAGAGGTATGTTGGAGGGCTATGTGCATATGTCTCTCAAGCCAAGGTTCATCTAAAATCTCTTTAAACTCATCACCTATCTGAATAGGCTCAACACTTCCAAGTCTAATACGACGTACACCACGAATTTGAGACATTTTTTTCATTAGTTTGGCTAAAGAACTCTGTGTGTCTTGTCCATAAGAACCGACATTTGTTCCTGTTAAGATAAACTCTCCAAAACCGTTCAATGCTAAACGTCGTACCTGCTCTAGTATGCGAGTCTCATCCATGCTTCGTGCATCTCCACGAACGAAAGGGATGATACAGTACGAACATCGAAAGTTACAACCCTCTTGAATCTTGATAAATGCCCTACTTTTCCCAACAAACTCATCAACAAGCATATCGTCAATATGATTTAAATCGCCAAGTTCATAAAAAGGTTTTTCTTGAGAAAGGAGTGTGTCTATCTTCTGTTTTTCACTCTGACCAAAAACACCATGTATGCGTTTTTCTTTGAGAAGTGACTCGCCCTTAGTGTGTGCACCACAACCAGTTAGAAAGAGTTTGGCTTCATTACCAGTTTTTTCTACTCCTGAGATGTATGAGCGAACATGAGTGTCTGCCCCATTTGTAACCGTACAAGAGTTGATGACGATAGCATCAGCCTCACTCTCATCTTGAGTAATCTCATAATCTTTAAGAGAACTCATCATAACTTGTGAATCATAAAGATTTGTTCTACAACCGAAGGTCTTAAAATATACTTTTTTTTTCATTAAACAAGCTCGTTATTGTGTAAAGATGGACTTTCACTCTGCATAGAAACATGAAGTTTTTGTGTAGGGTATGCGATAGTGATATCGTCTGCTGCATTAAAAGCCTCTACAATCTCCATAGATATTACACTTCTTAAAGTTAGTGTTGCATAGGCATTTGTAAGATACCACCCTTCTATATCTATACCATTTGCTTCTATAAAGGAGTAGATTCTTGGTTCAACGTTTGTGTTTTTAAGACTATAATGCTGACGAAGTTTATTGAGCTGTTTTCTTGTTATGTCTGTGTACCCTTTTGAGAATTTTTTCGTTATCTCTTTTGTAAGGTGCATAGCTTTTTTATGGTTAGAGTCAAAAGTAATAGTTATCTTAACACCATCCCAGACAGTCTTCAAAGAGTTATGTGTGTAGTTTGCAATCATATGTGTAAAAACATAGTTGTTTGGTACAAAAATGATACGCCCTGCACGTCTGTTCGTAGTGATAGAGGTAAGAGTGATGTCTTCAAGTATCGTCATACGAAGAAGTGAGATATCCATAACATCACCAACATACTTCATTCCTTCCATATCGACACGGATTCTATCACCAACGTGGATACTCCCACCGATAACAATCACAAGCCAACCAAGTATACTCATAAACCAGTCTTTCATGGCGATGGCGATACCCGCAGAGGCAAAACCTAAGATGGTGACCAGATAGCCTGCGTTTTCTATGTAGTTGAAAAAGAGAATAATGATAATAAATGTATAGTTTGCAAAAGTTATAATTTTGTTTGCCATATAAAATCGTTCATTATCAGTGATATATTTTTTAACTACCTGCTTAAGTAGAAAGAAAAAGAAAAAAGTGAAGATAACAACTCCCCCTATTTTCCCTAGTCTATAGACCTGTGCTTGAATCTCTTTGTTGATTTTTATCTCAACTATCTCGATTCTTTTTTGGTAAACATCAAGAGTTATACTCATAGTCTCATGTGCAGTTATAAATCTATCTAGCTGCGTTTTCTTATATGCTTGGTTCTTTTTATACTTTTTTTCTGTATCTAGGATTTCGAGTTTTTGATATATTTCTCTCTCTTGTTCTAAAATTTCTATAAGTTGAAAAAGATTTTCCTTCTTTTTTTGATACTCATCAAAATTAACATTAAGACTTTTAATCATTGAGATACCTGTAAAAATATCAAAAGGATTAGTAATATCTTCGACCTCTTCTATGAGAGGTGGTGTCATTAACTCAGAGAAAAGTGCATCATTTTTTCCCTTGAGTTTGTTTACCTGCGATGTTAAAATCGACTCTTTTGAGATAAGCCCGTTTAGCTCATCTTTGTCTCCCGCAGTGACTGCGTTTACACTTAGGTAGTCTATACGTGTCTTGATTTTTTTAAGACGATTTTTTATCTCTAGGGATGTAAGATACGAAGCATAGCTTTTTATCCATGTGTTGTTGTTTGAGATACGAGACTCAATCTCTTGAAGTTTATAATCAAGACTTTTTATCTGAGATAGTCTCTCAAACTCTTGTGTTACTTGCAGTTCAGGTGGCTGAACTGTCGTACTTTGAAGAACTTCTGTCTCAGCATATGAAAGGGATGAAAATAATAATAACGAAAGTAAAAGTGAAAAAAACTGCATCAACTCTCTCCAAACTTTTCTAGTACAGATAAGACAAGTGACTCTTCACACTGATCTGTAATCTTCACGCCACCAATACCTACAGGTAAGATGAAAGTGATGCTTGAGTCTGAGCTCTTTTTATCGAGATAAAATGTTTTATAAAAGCTTTCAGTATTTGCTACCGTGTAAGATGTCGGAAGGTTATACTTTACTAAAAGCTCTTTCACACTAGAAGCTTCTGCCTCGCTCATAAGTCCCATAGCTACCGAAGTCTCGTTTGCCATAACCATGCCGATAGCAACGGCTTCCCCATGAAGGTATTTTTTATAGCCTGTTTCGTTTTCGATGACATGACCAAATGTGTGTCCATAGTTAAGTGCTGCACGTATACCGTGTTCTTTTTCATCTTGTGCTACGACATCTGCCTTTGTTTGTACAGCTTGTTTTATAGTCTCTTCTAAAACAAGAGCATCTCTAAGGTCTGCGTTTTCTAAGTATGTAAAGAACTCTTTGTTAAAAGTAACTGCCATTTTCACTATCTCTGCAACACCTGCTCCAAACTCACGAGAAGGAAGAGTCGTTAAGAAGTGTGTATCGATTAGAACTGATTTAGGCTGATGAAACGCACCGATAAGGTTCTTTCCATAAGAGTTGTTCATGCCGGTCTTGCCACCAACACTTGCATCTACCTGAGAAAGAAGAGTGGTAGGAATCTGAATAAAATCGATACCGCGCTGATAGATACTCGCAGTGTAACCAGTCATATCGCCAATAACTCCACCACCAAAAGCGATAAGAAGTGATTTACGGTTAAAACGATGGTTAAAAAGAGATTCTAAGATAGTGTTGACAGAGTCTTGGTTTTTATACTCTTCACCATCAGGAACGGTGATGATATATAGCTCTTTTGCAGAGATTTTTGATAAAAGATATGCAAGATGTAATCCTGCAACTTTAGGGTTAGTAACTATAGCTACTTTTGTATCAAAATGTGTTTTACTAAGAGTGTCGATTGTTATGTCGTAAGAGTTGTCTACGACTTTTTTAAGAGCTATGTTTACTTTCATTATCTATCCAAAATTTTTAATAGATACATAATACTCAAAAAAGAGTAAAAAAATGCTAAATCAGCTGCGTTTAAATCTGTACAGGGATAAATATCTGATGATAATCATCAAGTTTGTAGTAAAGCTTCTCGCTATCAGTTGAAAACAGAGAGTAAATACGTCTTGTTGTAAGTTTTTGTGTAAATGGTAAAACTTGTATAAAACTATCTTTTTCTTTGAGTGTCGTGATTGGGTTTTGTGTATCTTTTATGACTTTAATACTTTTAGAGAAGATCGTTGAGAGGTTGTAAAAGTGTTCTATAACCTCTTCTCTGTCCTCTTGATGCTCACCCATATAGTTATAAAGTTCTATGTTAAAGTTCATCTGCTCGGAGATATCAAAGATGGTTGCTGAGACCTTTTCTAAGTCTTTATTTCCTGAGAGTATTAGCGCTGCATCTTTGACTGTAGAGAACTTTTTGTTTGAGAGTTTTAGTACTGGAACATGCGCTTCATAAAGAGCACGACGTACATAGTAATCCTTAAACATCTCCTTAGATACGATGACTAGACCAACATGATAGTACTTAATATCAGAGTGAAAAACTTCTCTTCTGTTTACATTATCATAGTCTATATCAACGACAACATTGAGGCTTCTATGACTTTTTATAAAATTTAAAAGAGGTATATTTGAAGGGTTTACAATCTTGATAACAAGATCATGCTTAAACATCTTATGAGTGTAAATAGCACGACGAACAAGCTCTGAGACTGTCTTATGATTTACTATGTTCATATCAAGATACAAAAGAAGATTTGTTCCAAAAGGCTCTGGAAACTGTCCAAGTTCTCGCTTAATAGCACGATAAACAGACTTAAGTACGGCTGGTTCTCCAACTAAAACAAGTAAGTCATTTGGCTGTATCATTCTTCTTCGTGAGGGCATTATAAGTTTTCTATTTCTATATATAGCAACTATTCGCCAGTTTTTCTGCTCTATAACCCCTATATGGCGATAAACAAAAGAGCTTCCAAATGGAACAAGGACTTCCATTATTTCACCCTCTCCTATTCCCACATTTTGGGCAATAACTGGAACATTTGGGAGGTAGTCTAAAAACCTAGATGCTAAGAGTTCATTTGAGTTTATAAGAACTACATTGGCATCTTCGCTCTGCATCTTCCACTGGTTTAAAACGATTACACGCAGCTGTTTTTTAATCATTCTGATATTTTTGATTGTATTTTCAACATCTATCTGGGTATTCATTGCTATAAAGACTTGAATAAATTCCATTTTTAAAAGATTTGAGAGTTTATACAAACTTGTTGGGTCAAATTCATAAAACTTAAAACGAGCTGGATTTACATCTGCATACTCTTTTGCTCTAGTCTGGACAATATAGTAGATATTTTCACTCGTATATGTCTCTAAAACTCTTTGGATAAAGTGCTCACCAGCATCTCCATCACTTATAATCAAAATCTTTTTCATGCTTGTATTATATCAGAACTTTTTATCACAAATTTTCTACTATTTATCTCTACGAGTAGCATCTTCTTGTTTTACCCATATATCTCTTAGGGATTTTCTCCAGATTTTATCTACGAAATATCCAGTTACCTTTATCCACTTATCTGTTTCTTGGTTAGAAGTAAAAGAAGTTTTCACTTCCCATTTTTCTATCTCTGTACCATTTATGCCATCATAAATAGCAGCTTCTTTATTTACTCTATAAGCACTTGCTTTGACATATTTGCTTTTCAATTTTAGTTTTGGAAATGGATTTTCCTCTTCTATTATTTGATTAATCAAATTATTTTCTTTGGTTTTTACTTTCTCTTTTTTCACTATTGTTTTAATTATTATTTTTTCACTGCATTTTTCTTTGGTTTTTAAAAGATTATTTGCTTCTTTTAACTGATTTTTCAGTTTTTTGATTCTTTGCTTATAATCCTCTTCTTTTGGTGGATAGTTACTATATAAATCTAGTTCACTTTTTAAAATTATGTTTTTTTCTTGCTCATCTTTGAGCTGTATATTACATACAGAAAGTTCACCTTCAAGCTTTACATTTGTATCTCTTAGGTTTGAGATACTCTTTAGCATAGAGTCTATTCGCTGGATTTCACCTGCGTTTAACTGTACAAAAATTGTCAACATCACTACTAGAACTAGTTTCATTTAGAACCTTTTTTAATTAATTTTACACCCATTTCTACATGATGAGTATATGGAAACTGATCAAAAAGAGCCATATCTTCTATCTCATGCGTTTTACTTAGTATCTCTAAGTCTCGAACTAATGTTTCAGGATTACACGAGATATACAAGATATGCTTATATCTCGAAGAAAACTCACAAGATGCCGTATCCATTCCACTTCTGGGTGGGTCTACAAAGATACTATCTATCTCATAAGCATCTATATCTATCTCAGCCATACGTCGAAACTCACGAACACCATCAAGGGCTTGAACAAACTCTTCAACACTCATGCGAACAAACTCTATGTTCTCTACTGCGTTTAACTTCATGTTTGACTTGGCTGCGTTTATTGATGATTTTGAGATTTCTGTTGCTAGGACCTTGTTAAACATAGTTGCAAAAGGAATAGTGAAATTTCCTGCTCCACAGTACAACTCAAGTAAATCACCCTCTGCGTTTTGGAACTTTTGCATCGCCCAAGTGACCATCTTCTCATTTACTCTAGCATTTGGTTGAGTGAAGCTGTTTTCTATATGATGAAAACGATACTTCTTTTCATTCATCAAAAGAGTTTCTGTTACATAGTCTTGCCCAATGATGACTTTTTGCTTACGTGAACGTCCTATGATGTATATACCAAGCTCTTTTGATATTTCACGAGCCTTACTCTCCCACTCATCATCAAGTCTTCTATGGTAGATAAGAGAGACAACTATCTCTCCCTCACTCGTACTTAAAAAGTCTGCACCAAAAAGCTTAAAACCTATGTCATGCGAACGAACTGAGACAAGAAGCTTTGGCATAAGTGCTTCTATGTGTTCATTTACTTGCGGGCATTCATCTATAAGAAGCACTCCCTTTTGGACTAGTTTATTCATACCATAAAAGATATCATCACCAATATGCCAAATCTTAAACTCACTTCTTGAACGGTAGTGTGAGGTAGGAGAACTAAACGCAGCTATCTCTTTTGTATAAAAAGGAGCGAACCTTGCTGCGTTTAGAGATACTTTTTCATTAAACTGTGCTTCATAGCCACCTTCATATACTCGACAGGCACCACATTCACCAAAATATTTACAATCCAACTTTTATCCTATTAACTTATTTTTTCGTATT
>Ga0256824_10000448_pt1 | contig 15781 bp, 14 predicted proteins | sample CV67metaG_FD_191570 | JGI IMG/M metagenome (GOLD analysis project Ga0256824, IMG submission 191570) | Hydrothermal vent microbial communities from East Pacific Rise, Pacific Ocean - CV67 | ecosystem: Environmental > Aquatic > Marine > Hydrothermal vents | place: Pacific Ocean: East Pacific Rise...
AACTATTTTAAAATGGTTTGGGGCTGATGAAGCTACCTTAGAAGTTGTTCTTCCTGAACTAAAGAATTTTCCTATTAAAGATTTGGGTTTTATGAAAAGTTAATACGTTATTTATTATAGTGTAGAGTTTTAGATAAAAGAACACCCATCGTTAAAAAACGATGGGTATAAAGAAAAAAAACCTTAGTTAGTCTCTTGATCAACAATTTTACCTGCTGAAATCCAAGGCATCATTTCACGAAGAGAGTTACCTGTTTTAGTAATAAGCTTCTCTTTGTCATTTGCTCTTTCAGCGTTCATTCTTGGGTATCCTGCTTGACCTTCTAAGATGAAGTCTTTAGCAAATCTACCATCTTGAATCTCTGTAAGGATATCTCTCATCGCTTGTTTTGACTCAGCATTGATAACTCTTTTACCTGAAACATAGTCACCATACTCAGCTGTGTTAGAGATAGAATATCTCATGTCAGCGATTCCACCTTCGAACATAAGGTCAACAATAAGTTTTAACTCATGAAGACACTCGAAGTATGCAAGTTCAGGTGCATAACCAGCTTCTGTAAGTGTTTCAAAACCAGCTTGTACAAGTGAAGCAGCTCCACCACAAAGTACAGCTTGTTCTCCAAATAAATCTGTTTCAGTTTCATCTTTAAATGTAGTTTCAATAATTGCAGTTCTACCACCACCAATAGCTGATGCGTAAGAAAGAGCCAACTCTTTTGTTGTACCACTTGGGTTTTGACCCACAGCAATAAGATCTGGAATACCACCACCTCTTACAAACTCAGAACGTACAGTATGACCAGGAGCTTTTGGAGCAATCATAGTAACGTTAATATCTTTTCTAGGGATTACTCTTCCATAGTGGATGTTAAAACCATGTCCAAATGCAATCGTAGCACCCTCTTTAAGATTTGGCTCAATCTCTGCTTCATAAATCTCTTTTTGGTTCTCATCTGGAAGCAAAATCATAATAACATCAGCTTTAGCAGAAGCTTCAGCTACAGTAAGTGTTTCAAAACCTTTCGCTTCAGCTTTAGCCCATGAAGAACCATCTTTTCTAAGACCAACAACAACATTTACACCTGAATCTCTTAAGTTTTCTGCATGTGCGTGTCCTTGAGAACCGAAACCAATCATTGCTACTGTTTTTGATTTGATGATATTGATATCACAATCTTTGTCATAATATACATTTAAAGTTGACATTATTTATCCTTGGAGTTAAAAAAATTTCGCGATTATAGCGTAACGTTGCTTATGGGTGTTTAAGTATCACCATTACTACCAAGATTCCACAATATCTTTCAATTTTTTAACATCATAGTACCCATAATTTCCCCAACGATAAAAGATAATTTTTTTAGGTTTAGACATAACCCCTTTTAACTCATTAACTACCTCTTGAAGCATCGCTAAACTCACCTCATCGACTCGAACCCTATCCCCCTCATACAAAAGTCGTTCTTGAAAATAGTGTGTTTTGGTCACCTCATACAGATGCCCTTTTAGTTCTTTAAAGTTTTCATCTAAATCTTTTTCCCTCACCCCCTCCATAAGCCCTACAACCTTTCCAAAACGGATAATGGTCGCTTGGCTATAGAGAGGAAGTGCCAAATTTAACGCCAAAGGATAAGTGTCAAAATTATAGTGGTACTGCTTGGCTAACTCCAAATCTAAAATATAATTTTTTGTCTCTATATCTTTAAAATCACTCATATTGTAGTACATTAAAATACCATGGTCTACAGGGGGAACACCTGTTCGTTTATAGTATTTTACTTGGTGTAAACGGATGGTTGAGGATATCTGTTTACCACTTTTTTGTTTTAAAAGTTTTAAAAATTCAAAATAACGCTCTCGTGTACCATCTGTCCAATCACAATCTACTTGGATTTCACGGTACTCTTTAAATGGCATGTTTTTTAAAGATTCTAACACTTTGTTTACCATGGTTTTTGCTCCCATTTTCGACCATAAAGGGTTGTCGATATAGATAACAGGGACAAACTGTTGAGAAGGCGTTGTTTTAAAAACTGTTTTTCTAATAAGCAGTGAATTGGAGAAGGATATATCTAAAACCTTAACATAAGATGGAATATTTTTCCCCTCTAACTTTACATTATAGGTAGATTTCCAATGATAAAAATCATACATTACATTGGTGGATAAAGTGGGAAATAGGTAAGAGATAAAAGCCACCCCCATAAGCATAAATAAAATTAATCTTTTTTTCATATTTAATTTCCCTAATAAAAAACTTATTTTAACCAATCTTATTTAAAAAAGAGTATAATAGTTTTAAACAAATTATAATTCAGCGAGGAAATAGTATGATTGAATTTCTATCAACAAGTTTACTTTGGTGGCATTGGATTGTTCTTGGGATTTTTCTCCTTACGATGGAGATATTTACAGGTACATTTATGTTACTTGGGCTAGGGATATCTGCCATTATTGTAGGTGTTGTTGACATTATTTATCCCCTATCTACAGAGATGGAAGTTATTGTTTGGATGTTACTCTCTCTTTTATCTATTGCTATTTGGTTCAAATATATGAAAGATACAAGGGTAGAAACATCAGGACAATCTAACTACTCGTTAGAGACATTGGGGATTGTAGAAAAAACCATCGCAATTAATGGTAGAGGTAGAGTACGCTTTGACACACCTATTTTAGGAAATAGCACATGGCAAGCAACCTCAAAAGAACATTTAGAAACAGGTAGTCGTGTAAAAATCGTCGCAGTAAAAGGGCAACTCATAGAAGTTGCTTCAATATAATAAATTTAAAGGATTTAAAATGGAAGGATTAAACATACTTGTTGTGCTACTGATTGCACTGATTGTTACCTTATACAAAGGGATTAAAATTGTCCCTCAAGGTGAAGAGTGGATTATTGAGAAACTGGGGAAATTTTCACGAACCTTACACCCTGGACTGAACCTTATTATCCCTTATGTTGACAGTGTTCGTCAACGTATCTCCACCCGTGATATCATCATGGACATCCCTCAACAAGAGGTGATTACCAAAGACAATGCCGTCATACGAACCAATGCCATCGCTTTTGTACGTGTTACCAACCCAAAAGATGCTCTTTATGGGGTCGAAGATTTTAAGTTGGCAATTGCAAGTCTTATTATGACCACTCTGCGTTCTATTATTGGTGAGATGAAACTTGATGAAGCGTTGAGTAACCGTGAAATGATAAAATCACGTCTTAAAGACAGTATCATAGATGATGTAGCTGACTGGGGAGTAACGGTTAAATCGGTAGAGATTCAAGATATTAACCCAAGTGGTTCTATGCAAGACTCTATGGAACGTCAAGCAGCAGCTGAACGGGAAAGAAGAGCCATCGAAACCACTGCTGAAGGTAATAAAAATGCAGCGATTTTAGAAGCACAAGGTAAACTTGAAGCATCAAAACTTGAAGCAGAAGCACAAATTGCTCTAGCAAATGCATCTGCAAAAGCAATGCATATGATTGCCCAAGCAACCGATGGAAAAGAGTTACCTGCCATGTTCCTACTGGGTGACCGTTATATTAACACTTTAGAAAAAATGACCCAATCACCTAACTCTAAATTTGTGATTTATCCAGCCGATATTCAAGGGGCTATTAAAGGGATGCTGGGTTCTGTATTTAAACAATAAATTTTACAATAATTTTTCCACCCTACACAATTAATATATAGTTAATTGTGTATAATCACTAAGAAAAATCTTATTGAAGGAAAATCAATGAAAAAACTGATCTTAGCACTTGCCTTTATGGCTACATTAAATCTTCTACATGCAGAAGAAGTACTCTCTCCTAAAACTTTTATTCTCACCACTACAGCTGAACAAAATATCACCATTATAGAAACAAAAGAAGGATTTGACTTTCCAGAGTTTAAAGGAAAAGCTGTACTTATTGCATTGTTTGGACACCGATGCCCCCCATGTATTAAAGAGATTCCAGAATTTATTGAGTTGACAAACAAACATAAAGATAAAAATGACCTTGCTATCATCGCTATTGAAGTACAGAACTATCCTGCTGAGGATGTAAAAGAGTTTGTCAAAGATCATGAGATGAACTACAATGTTATTGCAGGGGTTAATCATCATAATTTTATCTCATATCTTGCAAACAGAGCTGGATTTCCTAATGGGATAAGACTCCCTTTTTTAGTTGCCATAAACAAAGATGGTGAAGTTGAAGGGACACAAGAGGGTAAACTAGGACAACAAGAACTTGAATTTATCATAGAAGATTTAAACGAGTAAGTATATTCCCATCAACGGATGGGAACTAAAACAATAACTTTAAAAATTAATGATAGTTTTCACAAGAAAATTTGCTACAATACATCAAAGGTAATCAGTCCACACTAAAAATTCCCCTTAAAACAATATTTTATAAATAGGAGACAAAATGTCACCCTTTGCAATACAACTTATTAACGGATTTATAGAATCCGACTTAGAACTAGAAGATAAAAACAGCTTTCAAACACTACAGAAACTGGAAGCGATAGAACAGGTAGAAGGGTTATGGAAACTAAAATCACTCTACCGTGTAGGACAACTTTATGTTAACAAAGAGGGTCGTGGATTTGTAGAAGCCCAAACCCCTGAACAAAAAGACCTGCTCGTAGAAGCAGATGATATGGGTGATGCTAATCCACATGATGATGTGGTGGTCAAACGGATTATCGCACGACGTGGACGAGCTTCGGCAAAGGTACAACTGGTAATTCGTAAAGCCCATGTTTTCCAGATTGTCTACACCAATACCAATGAATCGGGTATTTTTGAAATTCTTAACCTAAAAACAGGTCTCCCTACCCATGCTGTGATGAAAGGGATGGATTTAAAAGCCTTTAAAATGGGAACTGTTTTAAAAGTAGACTCAGAAACTGACGAAGTATTGGAGGTATTTGGTCATCTAGCAGACCCAAAAGTCGATGAAAAAATCTCTCTGGCACTCTACCATCGAGCCTCTGATGTTTTTGAAGAGGACTGTGTGGCACAAGCTGTTGAGGTAGAATCAGAGGTGACACCAAGTAAGCATCCTGATAGAGTTGATTTAACAGAGCTAGACTTTTGTACCATTGACCCTGTAACAGCAAAAGATTTTGATGATGCTATCTATTTTGATATGAAAGAGCATACACTTTATGTAGCCATTGCCGATGTAAGTCACTATGTAGACTACTTTAGCCCCATAGATACCGAAGCAAAACGACGTGGTTTTACCACTTATTTTCCCCATAAGTCTTTCCCTATGTTGCCACGTGAACTGAGTGAAAACATCTGTTCACTTAAACCACATACCCCAAGACTTGCCTTTGTAGCCAAAATAAAACTAAACGAAGCCACCCTCGCCCCTGAGAAAGAGGAGTTTTTTGAAGCGATTATCCATTCAAAACGTCGCTTTAATTATGATGAGATAGATAGAATCATCGAAAGTGATGGAAAGTATATTGAAGCAGAGAATGAAAAACGTATTTTAAAGTTTCTACTTCCTCTCCAAAAAATTACAGCACGTCTACGAAAACAGCGTTTGGGTCATGGTTTTGACTTTAGAAGTGAAGAGGTTCGCCTAAATATTGATGCAGGGCATGAGCTTAAAGGTACATCGGTGGAAACAGGGACACCTTCACACTCACTCATAGAAGAGTGTATGCTATTAGCCAACCAAGCAAGTGCTAAACGGTTTGAATATGGGGTATTTAGGGTTCACCTCCCACCACAACTTACCAAAATAGAAGAGCTACTTGAAGAGCTTTCAACCATTGGTTTATTTGTTTCTAGTTACGATGATGCACCCTCACTTATACGAGCCATTCAAAAAGAGGCTGATGCTTTAGGGATAGCGTCTGAAGTCGATTCTATGGTGATCAAGTCACTTAAACAAGCAACCTATTCAGCCAATAATGAAGGTCACTTTGGATTAGGATTTAGCCACTACTCCCACTTCACCTCCCCTATTCGTCGTTACTCTGACCTCATCTTACACCGACTCATTAAGTCACAATTGAAAGAGGATAAAGAGCAAAATGAATACCTCCTACGAAACATAGAACCCCTTTGTCAAAGGGTTTCAGAACTTGAACGTGAATCAACCAAAGCTGAATGGGATTTCCGTGATAGAAAATTAGCTCGTTGGGCTGAAAAACATATCGGTCAAGAGTTCAAAGCCCATGTTGTTGAAGCAGGAGAAAATGCAAAAGCCGTACTAGAATGCGATGTTCAAGGTGTTACCGTAAATCTACACGGTGACAATGTGATGCTTTTCGATAATGTTATTTTGACCATAGAGAGTGTCAGCATTGCCATGGCAAAGATTCAAGGGGAGTTTGTGGCGAAGTGTGAGAAAGATATAATGGAGTTGTAAAATGTACCAAAGAGAATTTGAAAACCTATTAAGTAAAACTCCACCCAGAGCAATGCTTTTTTTTGGAGAGAACAACTACCTAATATCTAGCTATTTACAGTACTATATTAATATCACAAAGGCTTCAGATTCTCTTTTAACCCTATACTTTGATGAGTATACTTTTGACCGAGCCAAAGCTTACCTTTCTCAAAGTTCACTCTTTGGAGGGATAAATCTACTCATTATAAAACGGGATAAAAAGATTCCCAAAAAAGAGCTGGATACGCTGATAGAACTGGTGAGTAAAAGTCCTGACAACTTCTTTTTATTTGAGTATCAAGGTAAAGCAAGTGATGCCAAGAGTTTACAAAGCTCTTTTAGCCCTAAAAAAGGGGCAAATTGGTTACGGCTTTTTGAGCCAAACATCCGTGAAAGCATTGGGATGCTACAAAAAAAGTCTCAAAACTTAGGGATAGAGATTGATCACTATGCCTTACAACATCTTATGCTTTTGCTCAACAACAATCTGGCTCTCTGTGCCAATGAACTCAACAAACTGGCTATTTTAGAGGGGAAAGTCACATCAAAAGATATTGATAGGTTGGTTTACTCAACAGCACCTCTAGCCATAGAACAACTGCTTATAGATATGTTTGAAAAAAAGCCCATCGTTGAAACCATGAGCCGACTGATGGAGTTAGGGGAAGATGAGTTTGCCATCTTGCGTTCCACCCAATTTTTTGTCAATCAAATTTTTCTTTTTCATGCGTTTATGAAACTCAATGGTCACATAGACTCAAAAGCGATACTGGGCTACAAACTACCAAAACCGATAGAGGAGCAAAAAGGGAGATTGGCTCTTCGAGTTAAAAGCCCTACTCTACTTAAAATATTCGAACATCTTTTAGAGGTGGAATTGGCATTAAAAAAAGCACCCTCTAATAACAGAGAGTTACTTTTATATGGAGCATTTATTAAGTTACAAAGTCTCTTATAAAACTTAAATTATGATGCTTTATCTAAAGCAATCATATGGTCAACTTTCTCTTTTATCGAACCATAATCGGTTAATTTATTTGCAACAAAGGTATAATTTTCTTCATCACTTGAAATAATCACCTCTTTGTTATCAACAAAAAGAAGACTTGGAATATTTTTAGATTTTATTTGTTGTGTCAATCTACTATGTGCAATGTCACTATGAACTTTATCTAAAAGAATACATTTATAACTGTATATATCTATCACTTTTTTTAACTCCTCTATATTTTCCACCACATCCACACTATAGTCTAGCTTGTTTAAAATAGCAGAAATAATTTTTGCTTCAGTTGTTGTTTGCTTATAGAGTAAAATATCTTTTTTAGTTTCACAGACACTTTCCACTTCTGTTGCAATAGGAAAAAATATCTTTAAGGCTGTAATAAACTTTTCCAAATCAATAGGCTTTGAAACATATTCATCCATCCCTTCTGCCATAAATTTTTCTCTGTCACCTTTCAAAGCATTTGCAGTTACAGCAATAATAGGTGTATGTTGAAGATTACTTCCTTTCTCATATTTTATAATTGCTTTGGTTGCATCTAATCCATTCATAACAGGCATCTGTATATCCATAAAAACAACATCATATGTTCTGTGATTTTGCATATACATCTCTAAACCTTCTTGACCATGATTGGCACACACTGAAGAGATACCCATGTTTTTTAGTGTATGGTGAATCATTTTTTGATTAATAGGGTTATCTTCAACCACTAGGGCATGTAATCCGTTGAACATTGCTTTATTATCTTTATTAGGCTTTTTTGTTAAAGTTGGTTTTCTATCTGGCAAACTATTATTCTCCATTTTATGTTCTATTAAATAATGAAATGATTTTTCTACTTTAGTAAAAGTTATGGGTTCATAAAGTACTTTAGAGAAATAGGTTGAAATATCCTGAACAAGGGTACGTTTATTTAATTTGGTAACTAAAATAATGTTGCTATGAGAACCATGATAAGTTGCAATCTTTCTTAATTCCTCTTCATTAATTTTATCATAATGGATATAGAGTCCATCAAACGAAGAGATTCGCGCATTTATACACTCCTCAAAAGTTTTAAATCGTGTCATTGACAGATGTTTAAAGGATAATAGGTAATCTTCAAGATAATGGTCTGAGTCTTTCATTTGTACATCCATAGGTGCATAGATTGCGATATTCATCATTTTATATTTCCTCTCTCTTTTAATCTCTTTTCTAGGCATGGTTAAGGTAAAGTAAAAAGTACTCCCTTTCCCCACAACACTCTCTAAGTCCAATTTTCCTCCAAGCATTTTAACCAATCCTACAGAGATGGTTAAACCTAAACCTGTTCCTCCAAACTTACGAGAGGTACTACTGTCAGCTTGGGTAAATGCTTCAAACACTTTCTCCTTTTGTTCCTCTGCAATCCCAATACCTGTATCTTTTACTGAAAATTTTATTGAGACTTCATCTTCTACTGAAACAACTTTTTCAATAATAATATCAATTGTCCCTTTTGTCTCTGTAAACTTGACAGCATTTGAAATCATATTAATTAGAACTTGTTTAATTTTTCCAGGGTCACTTCGTATCAACATCGTAGAGAAAGCGGGGTCAAGCCATAATGAAAAATCAATATCTTTTTTAGAGGCATTGGCTGCATAAGATTCAATAACATTTTCAAACTCTTCCATAGGGTTAAAGAAAACCTCTTCAAGTTCAACATTTCCATTCTCTATTTTTGAGATATCAAGTATGTCATTAATAATAGAAAGCAAATCCTCAGAACTTTTTCTAATAATTTGAACAAATTCATCCTGTTCTGTATCTAAAGTGGTTGACTTTAAAAACTTTGTAAAACCTACAATCCCATTAAGAGGTGTACGAATTTCATGGGACATATTTGCTAAAAAAAGACTCTTTGTTTTATTGGCTTCATCTGCAAAATTTTTACTCTCTTCTAGTTCATGAATCATATCTGACATCAGAGCATAAATCTCTGCTCTATTTTTATCTTTAATCATGTTCTGAAACTCCTCTAACCTATCTTCATAGGAGTAGGATTTTAAATCTTCTAAAAGTAACGTTAAGTTTTGTTTTTCCACCTCTAAATACTTAAGAATATAGGCTCGTCGGATAAACATAAATATCGAAAGAAGTAAAACAAGTAAGGAGGTCAACATAATAATTTTTTGTTCATTTACTCTTAATTCTGTATCTTTAAATAAGAGCCTCCCCTCAATCCCCTCAATATTTTTGACTTTTGTCATAAATTCAGAATATTCACTTGAACTTGTTAAGTAGTTATATTGGGTATAACTATTTATAAAAATATAACTTGCAACCAATACCAATATGGCATATATTGATAAAAAAATAATTTTTGAACTTTTTATAAAAAAATTTATGACTACTTTGGGGAATCCATCTTTCATTAAAATCTACCTTAAAATATATTATTATTAATTATATTGAATAATATATATAATTAAGTTTATTTTTATATTATATATCCCTTATTCTAAGAATCTAAATGGAATTCCCCCAATATTTAGTAAAAATAAATATTTATTATGATAACATACTGCTTCCAAAATTCTTGCTCATTTTTGGATAATCTACATAGATTAAAAGAGTGGGCTATCAAACCAAAAGGAACACAATGAACAACTACGAAACACTGTATGTACTTAAACCTACACTTACAGATGAAGAGACAGCATCAAACATTGCAAAAATCGAAGCGATTCTTGTACGTGAAGGTGCTGAAATTCTTGCTACCAATAATATGGGAATGAGAAAACTTGCTTACCCTGTTGAGAAAAATGAGCGTGGTGTATACACAATCGTTTACTTTAAAGCAGAAGGTACTGTTATTAACGAACTTGAAAGAAACTTAAAGTTTAACGAAGAAGTTATCAAGTACTTAACAGTTAGATACACTAAGAAAAAAGAAGTTTCTCAATTTGAAAAACTTGTAACTGCAGCTGCAGTTGTTAAAGAAGAAGCACCTGTTGCAACTGAAGAAGTTGCTACTGAAGCACCTGCTGAAGTAACAACAGAAGTATCAGCTGAAGCAACAACAGAAGCTTAAGACCTTAGGAGAAAAACCCCATGTATAACAAAGTAGTATTGGTAGGAAACCTTACAAGAGATGTTGAGATAAGATACTCACAAAGTGGATCAGCAATTGGTAATGTTGGAATAGCAACAAGCCGAAAGTGGAAAAGCCAAACTGGTGAGCAAAAAGAGGAAGTGATGTTCATCGACTTAACATTTTTTGGGCGTACAGCTGAGATAGCAAACCAATACCTTCGTAAGGGGAGCAAAGTTTTAGTAGATGGACGTTTAACGCTTCAACAATGGACGGCTCAAGATGGAACAAAAAGAAGTAAACATGTTGTAACTGTAGAAAGTTTACAAATGTTAGATTCTAAGGCTGATAGCCAGAACCCTAACTACAACAATGGGAACGATAACCAACCAAGCCAAAATAACTATGGTGGTCAACAACAAAACCAAAATAGTTATGGGGGAGGTAGTAATAGTTATGGTCAACCACAGCAACAACAACAAAGCTATGGACAACCACAACAACAAGGTTATGGTCAACCTCAAGCTTCTCAACAACCATCAAGACCAGCTCCACAGCAACAACAACCATCTGTACCAGAAATCGACATCGATGATGACGAGATACCATTTTAGGAGAAACCCATGGCAGAAAGAAGAAAGTTCAAAAAAAGATATTGTAAATACTGTGAAATGAAAGTAGATTTCATTGATTATAAAGATTTAGGTCTATTAAAGTTCTCATTGAGCGAAAGATTTAAAATCATGCCAAGAAGACTTACAGGTAACTGTAAACGTCACCAAGAGCTTGTAACTGTTGCGATTAAAAGAGCAAGACAAACAGCACTTATTCCATACATTGTAGATAGAAAAAATGTAGTGGAAAACCCATTTGAATTTGTTAAATAGATTTTAGCAATTCTTCTAAGAGAGTAGATTTTTATCTGCTCTCTTCTCTAAAACACTTTTCAACCTTTTAAAAAAGTTCCATGATTCCATATCCTCTTTATTCATCTGCTCTAATGCTCTTTTAAATGCTAGAGACCCATACTGTGAAATCACCTCATCTAACATCAATGTCATTCGTTTCAAAGAACTGGTATAATCATTTAATGGTATATTATCCAACATATTAATACTATTTACTTCTATATAATCTGGATAGTTTAACCATAATGAATCTTGATATTTTTCCCATAACTTAGGGATAAAGAGATAGATAGCAAAATAATGAGCCAAAGCTTCATCCCAAATAACAGCAGGAAGGAGCTTCTCTTTAAAAAGAGATGAAACCAATATGTGTCCAATCTCATGAGTAATACCATATATCATATCTGAACCACCCTCCAAAGGGGAGATAAATATAGAACTATCTATACTATAAATGGTAATTTTATTATGATAATCATTGACCAATTTTTGCTCTTCTGGATAAATAACCTCTTTATTTTCAAAGAGAATATCAGGAAGCTCTATATTGAAAAGATTAAACGATACCTCTTGACATACGGTTGCAATTTTATCTAATGAAAGTTGATAGACTTTAGGTATTGGCATATTTTCTTCCCTTTCATAATTATCGGCTAAAGTATGAAGTATACTTTTCACTTCATAAGGTTTTAAATAAGGATGCTTACTTCTAATAGATGCAACCTTTCCTGTAATATAAGGGGAAGCAAAACTGTTTCCAGAGACCCTTTTTGATTTATGAGACTTCCATGCGACCTCTCTATCATTGGCAAAAACAGTGAAATCAATACCCTCAGAAGAGTCAGAAAATAAAAGACCTTTATATTTTTCTGAATGAGCAACAATCGTCATGACAGAAGAGAAACCTGAAGGATAACTAATTTCTCCATCATTACTATCTGCTACAACCACAATAATCCCTTTTTGATAAGCCTTCTCTAGCACTTCAAAAAGTTCTAACTTATATTCTTTATCATTACACCCCAAACTAAGATTAATCACCTCTATATCATGCTCTATTGACCACTCTATTGCAGAGATTAAATCAGCACAAGAACCATTTAATTTTGAATCCAATATTTTTATACTAATAAGTTCAATCTGTGGAGCAACATCTAAAATAATATTTGCACAAGCTGTACCATGTCCTGAATCATCTTCTGTTATATCCAAAAGAGAGGTCTCAAATAAAATAGAATTTTCACTTAAATTGGGGTGTGTTTTGTCTACTCCTGAATCGATTAATGCTACCCTCACACCTTCTCCAAAAGAGCCACCCCAAGCCCATTCTTTTGAAATTTTCTCTTTAGAGAGCGTGTTGTTTTTGCCACATTTCATAGTAGTCTCCTCTCTTATCTAACAATGTTTGGTGTCTCCCCTGCTCTGTAATCATTCCATCTTTTAGAAAAAATATTTTATCAACATTAACTAAAGAGCTAAGTTTATGTGTTGCCATAATTAAAGTATGCCCTTTATAAATAGATTCAAACAGATTATTGATTTCTGCTTCAGTATGAGCATCAAGTGCAGAGGTCACCTCATCCAAAAGTAAAATTTGTGGCTCTGTCCGAATGGCTCTAGCAATCCCAACTCTCTGTTTTTGTCCTCCTGAAAGTTCTTGTCCCCCCTCCCCTAAACGTGTTTCTATCCCCTCAGTTAAACTCTCTATCCACTCAGAAAGTTGTGCCTGTTCAATCGCTTTTTTTAATTTCGTATCTGTCACGATTGAATCTAATAAGGTAATATTATTAGCAATGGTATCGGAAAAGATATAACTCTCTTGAAATACCACTCCCATATTTTTCCGTAGAGAATGAAGCTTAATACTATCTATCGAATAATTATCTACTAAAATTTCCCCACCATCTCTTTTGTTGAGATGTAAAATTAACTTTAGAATGGTACTCTTTCCACTTCCACTTTTGCCCACAAAAGCAACCCTTTCTCCTCGATTAATCTCAAAGCTTATATTATGAAGTATGGGTGTCTCATCATAAGAAAAACCAACATTTTTAAATACAATATTTTTCTTAAAACTTAAGGTTTGAGCATCCTCTTTATCTTTGATATTTGGTTGAAGAAAAAGTAACTCCTCTACCCTATCCATAGGTCCAGAGGCTTGAAAAAATCCTTGTATTGTTCCTGCTATCTCTTCAACAGGACTTAAGACCTGAGCAAACAGTGGAATAAACGCCATCAATGCCCCCAATGTTAGCTCACCCTTTATAATAAAATATCCCCCCACTCCCAATATGGTTAACTGAATGAGTGAGGTGATAGTATTGTTGGTTAAACTGTAGACAGAAGATAAAAAAGTGAGTCGAAGAGAGGAGTTGAAAAGTTTATCTAAAATAATACGATATCCATTTTTCATAATCTCCTCAAGCCTAAAAGTTTTAACTTCCAATTGAGAATGCAAGTTTTCATTGAGATAAGAGGAGTATTCCCCATATATAACCTGTTTACGATAACTCTCCTCAGATACTGGTTTGTCTAAAAAATAGTTACCAATAAAAAGCAGAGGTGTCACAGCCAACGTAATAAGTGCCAATTTCCAATTGAGAATAAAGAGGACAATCAAACTTAAAGTAAATGTCAAAAACAGATTAAGAATCTGAAAAAAAAGCATACCAATAACACTGCTCACAATATTAACATCACTGTTAAGTCGACTCATAATATCTCCAACATAAAACTGCTGTAACTGAGCCAAATCTACATATTGTAATCTATCAAATATTTTTTTTCGTATATGAACAACTATCTTCTCATCTACCCATGTTGTTAGGTAAACCTCTCGAAGATAGACAAAAGAGATAAGTATAAAAACAATAGCTATCCCCATCATCATATTGAAAAGCAACTCCATATCTTTAGGAACAATGGCATAATCTATAATCCACATCTGTGTCAAAGGTAGAAAAATATCAAATGCTATCCCCAAAAGAAGATAGAGAAACAGCTCAATAAGCTTTCGTTTGTGTGGTTTCAGATACTCAATTGAGTATCTGAAAAAACGGTTAACAACGAGATAAGTCTCTCTCTCTTGTAGCCTCATCTAAAACCAAATTTTCCAATATCCATCAAGGTATGCCACATGAAAAATAAGGGTAACTCTTTTGGTTGTTCCCAAAATAGTCTCTATGTTATGAAGCTTAAAACTTCGGAACATTGCAAAATCACCCAACTCATAATCAACCCTTAATTTTTCAGGAGTAACATCTTCATTTAATTCATGGTTATACTCAAACTCTGTATTCCATACTCCTGTACCTCCATTCTCTTCAGGAAGAGAGAGCATACAGACAAAACTATAGGCAGGAACACCCTCTTTTAGATTCTCTATCTCTAACCCCTCCCAATCAATATGGATGTCACCACCATAACCCGTAACATTCTCATCGGGTTTAAAAAGAACCACAGCAGGTCCTCCAAAACCTTCTCTAACCATCACATTTTCATCTTTAAAAATATGTTCTTTACAGAGATTTAAGAGTTTCTCTTCTACATTAGGAAGAACTGTTCTAAACCTCTCTCTTGATGGTTCAGCATCTTCCCAATAGGTATCACTATTCTCCATTACATAATCACTAGACCAAACCCTTCCTAAAACCTTATAGTGTTCCCCATACTCTGTTAAAAGCTCTTTATTGTTCTCGATATTGGTCAATATCTCATCAATCTCCTCTTGCGATAGATATGATTTAAAAAGTAAAGCATCACTGTTTTCTAAAATTTTTGGAACGGTACTAATTTCAGATAAATTAGTTACCGTTGTTGCCCCTTTAGGTGGGGTTACTTTACAATGCTCTTTCATAATATCTAATGATGTTTCTATATCTCGTGGTCGCTCTGAAGCAAAACGCCGTAGCATATTTTCTAATGATGTATCATTCATTTCAATTCCTTTTTTGAGATTTTTCAATAATTTCACTACATCTTTGTTGATTCTCTAAACTCATAGAATGACCACTTTGTAAATCAATCTTCTCAAATGTTGTAAAATCTTTAAAATATTGTGGATGACTGGTTAACTGTTGACACAGTTGACAGTTACTCACTTTTCCAATAATGGGAGCAGTCACCTCTACACCTGATTCCAAAAATAGATAGTAGAGTCCCAATGGACCATAGTTTCCTAAAACCCAATAGAGCAGTGTGTGTTGATATTTATCCATCATATCTTCTATAGAGTCGTTATGTAAATCACCTAAAATTAATGGATTAGATTCACTAAAATCAGAGGCAGGAGGACATTGTGCCACCAATGCAGTTGAATCAACCTCTATTCGACCAACAAGTTCACACCCCTCTAGGGTTAACTCTCTCCACTGAAAATAGGAGTCATCTAA
>Ga0256824_10000449_pt1 | contig 15778 bp, 17 predicted proteins | sample CV67metaG_FD_191570 | JGI IMG/M metagenome (GOLD analysis project Ga0256824, IMG submission 191570) | Hydrothermal vent microbial communities from East Pacific Rise, Pacific Ocean - CV67 | ecosystem: Environmental > Aquatic > Marine > Hydrothermal vents | place: Pacific Ocean: East Pacific Rise...
CACACGTTAAAGAAGCAGATGCGTGGGGTGGTGAAGACGAAATATATCCAGGTGTTTTTGACCCAGGATTACCTATTGAGTTGGACCCATTAGCTCCAGGTTATAACGACCCTAAATCGGGAAGTTCAATGCTTGGACACGTTTGGGTTTCAACTGCACCTTATTTCAACAAAGAGTACAGATACGATATTCCAAAAGGTACAACTGATTCTGTTACGGGATTAACAAATTGGTCCCTTGAGAAGTACGAGTTATTAATTGGTACACCAACTATCGGTAACGAACCACTGAAAAACCTTTACAACTGGTACCAAAGTGGTTCTGAGGTTGTTGACCCAGCTACTGGGTTTGGAACACAAGAAATTGGGGAAATACTACAATGGTTAGATTTTTATAAAATCATCACAATGCAGTTACACCACAGACACCCTTTGTATATTGACTTTGACTTTGTATGTGATATTGTTAAGTACGACTTAACTAAATCAAAACAAGAAGTTAACAAAGAAGTATTTGAAGGAATAGACGGTTATTTCCGTTCATTTATTGAAGGGTTCGGGACTGAGTACATAAACTCAAACCTACAAAGAATTCTTGACAGTATTTTAACATTCCAAAGTGGTATTGGTTACACAACTTTATTACACGGTGTTTTATTTAAAGATATGGTTGACGAAACAACTGATTTAATTCAGTGTAGTTTAGCATTTCCTTACGAAGATATGTATGTTGCTTATGACCCAAACTGGGTTCCAACAAACCCAGCAACACAACCAGATGAAGGGTACTTGGACACAAATTTATTACCAAGAATTGATACACTAGACTTTGGGTTAATGGATGCTTCATTACGTGTTGACTACAATAGTCTAGACCTTTTAAACTTAGGTAACACACCAAATGGAACAACAGACATTTTATATAACGATGGTGGAACTGATATTGTAGTTGGAACTTATACAGTAAGAAAAGACCTTTCAGAAATACAGTTAACATTTGACTTTGCAACTGCAGGACTAGAAGACGATATTTTCAAACTAGTATTACCAGACTTAACCGAAGTACAACAATACGCTCGTTTTAGAATTGAATATCCATTTACGGGTGGGTACAACCACAACATACCGTTCAGTAAAAACTCAATTCCGAGACTTAAAACAGTTGAATTTAAAGATAACTAAAAACAAGAAGGACAGAAATGAAATTATTTAACAATCCTGAGTTCGTTAAAAACCCTGGTGACCAGGGTCGTCAAGATGACGGTACATTTTTACACGAAGACCAGGTTTTTGAAACTATTGTTAAGACAGCAACCCCTCCTACAATTTGGAACCAAAATGCTCAGTACTTAAAGAGTGTAACGCAAGCAATTACAAACTACTCACCAGTAAGTATTAACATTTTGGACTTTTGGCATAAAGAAGAGTTGTACGCTGTATGTATTCCTAACGACCCTAAAGCACTTAAAAATATTGACAAGTCAAAACACTTGCCTGACCCTAACCCAGGGTTTTTTGTTAACGCATTACTCGGACTACAAGAAAAATTAGCTGAAGTGTATATGAACAACTTTTACAAAACAGCTCTTAAGACACGTAACTCACATACGTTAAGAACATCATTAATGCACGTATTTAAAAGATACGATATTGACATTACAGAAATGGATGAAAAAAGACTTTTGTTCCGTAACGTTAACGCACTTTTTTATGAGCCACGGTTTTTAACAAACAAAGAGTACAACCTTAAAAAAGGTAAATCTATAACATTCCGTTATGCTACACTAGCAGCGTGGGAAGCGAAGATTGAAGGTGCACTAACAACTGACGCTTATTTCTGTGAATACACAACAACTGGTGTATTTCAGTACCAAGTGAATTCTGTTATTCTAAAAGATGTTTATGACGCTTTTGTAAAACCGTTAGCACACCCACTAGGTATGCACGGGTATTATACTAAAACTTGTAAAACAGATTTAACTGATAAAGTACTTGGTGAAATTATATGGACGGCTGATGCTGTTACTGTAAGATGTAGAAACTTGTCTGACACAAAACCAGTTCCACCACCATATATGATGTTACCATATGTTCCGAACCCTTTATACGGTCCGGATATTGAAGTATACGAACAAATTTTACCTAGTACAACTTGGGTATTGGTGGACTTAGAACGGTACATTAGAGAAACAATAGACGCAGAACAAAAAACTAAAGTTACATTCTTAGAACCACGATTAGAAAATGATAGAATTAGAATAATTGGTGACCCTAATAATGCCGCTGACGAGTACTTGTTTACTTCCAATGTTGACCAATACGTATTTGAATTTGATATGGTATATTTACCACAGTTTATTGATGAGCCTAAATGGATACACGAATTACCATTCCCTAGTGCAATACCAAACAAAGAACAAATTAAAATTAACGAAAATATCAAGGACCCTAACCACCCAAATAACCCATTACCAAACGTTGTGTTTGGAACTTGGGACGGGTTTAACTTAAATGAAATGATAAGAGAAATGGACGAAGGTCAAGGTAACATTTTACAAAGTATAGAACACGGTTACGGAGAAAATGAATATTCTGGTTATGTATATAACAAATATATTTTTAAAAATAATGCATACTTAATTGAGTACGAGTGTCAAAAAGAAGACGGATTGTTTGAAAGATTAATTGAGTATTACAGATACGACAGTTACGATATGTCAATACACCTTAATACAATTAATGATTCTCCAGGTTCACCACTTTATCCAATTGATAAAGTTACAAATATTGTAAATGGTACTATGGAACCACCAGTGGACCCAACAGACCAGTATCCTTTAGGTGGACTGAACGCATTTGGTTTTGAAGACAACGACCCTAACCACGTAGATTACGACCCACTTAAACCGTACACACCATTAACAAACTTAGGACTAGATAAGGGTGTTTGGCATCCGTTACCAGCAGGGTACCCTACATCAGAATCAAGTCACGTCACTATTAACGAATTTGGTAATACAGCAGTATTACCATTTAACTTTGGACCAGTTGCTTTACAAGGTTACGAGGCACATATGCAACGCGAAGAAACTGTATTACTAGTTGGTGAAGATTCTTATGTTACAGATATTCCACCAGTTACTGGTACAAATTCTAGTTACGGTGTTTACTTAGACGGAAGACGTTTGTTCCCTGAAATTTCACACGACGATGGTAACGGAGTAATTATTGATTATCCAGCCGAGTACACAGAAACAATGGTAAGTGGTAAAGTAAAAATTACAGTTACAAGTCCATTACTGGACCCAGCGATTGCACATACACTAGAAGTTCTACAAGAGCTACCGGAAATTGTTTACAGTTACGGACCACCGATTGACCCAAGCACTGGATTACCTGACCCTACTAAACCGGACAGAACACACCAGTTTTCAAAAGGAACATTCTTTACGGCAACAATTTTAACACAACAAATGGTGGACACAAGACGTATGCCCATTTCACAAGATGTGTATAACGTTTGTTTATTTAATGACAACTTAATGGTAGCTGGTTGGTTGTACAACAAAGACACCGATTCAAGTAGTATCGTATTTAGACCAGAAGTAAATTTACAAGTAGGTGACGCTTATGTTGTTATATGGTATCCTAACCCAGTTAAAACAAGACACCACCAAGCAAAAGTAAACGATGGTGTAAGAGATGATTATTTTCCAGTTGCAATGCCGCCACTAGAAGATTATATGTCTAAAAAGTTTTACATACAAGTACCTTATGTCGGTGAAAATGTATTACTATTTACTGAAGGGTTGTTAAGAAGAAAAGTAACTTACGATATTACGACAGCTTATAACGAATGGAGTGTACCAAAAACACCAATTCACTGGTCAATAAATAAAAATGTTGTTAACACATTGTGGAGATTTATTCCAATTTATACTTTAGCAGCTAGATTTATTCAGTCAAGAGGATGTAAAGTAAACACATTTGGACTAAAAGAAACAGAATTACCGTCAGTAAGAGAAGATTTCTTAGTTAAATTGTTATGTTATAATAGAAATATTACACACTATACACACGACGCAGATGGGTTAGAAATTGCAACTAACATTATTCACTATATTGATGATGATATAAATACACCAAATGTAATTGACCAAAGACCAAGAACTCCAGGAATAGTTTACTCAGACGTTGAAAGAGTACCAACTAACATCCAGAATTCAGAACGTAAGTTAATACAAAGACCATAAAGGAAAACTAATGACAGATAATATGCAAGAGATAAAAGGTTATTTCAAAATTGAGCACATAAAACCCAATGGAGAAATAGAAAGTACGTATGAGGATTTCAACACCGTAATGGTGCGAATCCCCACACTAATGGCGTCAATGATTTCCGGAAGTAAACGTGCGTTCTTACCTTACTTCCATATCCACGCTTTTGCCATCGGGACAGACGGAACATTTCAAAACGACTTTGGTGATGATATACCTAAGACTGTTTCAAAAGAAAGAACACAAATGTTTTCAGAGGAAAACTTCTGGCGTTCACAAGTTCCTGACTCTCCAGAGTTTAAAAAGAACGAAGAATTAAAGAGAGTATATCAAAGAACATTTGAAGCTCCACCAGTTGCAGACACGGGTGGTAACCCAGCAACAATGAGAGAATTATTCGGTGGTAACCAAGGAAGTACATTACCACATACTGATTTTCACCCTACTGAATATCGTGGTCCGTTAAATTGGAGTGGTGGTGTTTATGATGGGAGTTATTTAAGAGTTGAACAAAGTAACCTGAATACAGAAATTATTTATGTTATGGAAGTAGGACAAAAAGTAGCTAACAAGCCGAATAACGCACTAGTTAAATATAATGAAGCTGCGTTGTATTTGAAGTTGGGTGCTAATGAATCTAGTCAGAGTTTTGACCCTGATACTGGTAATCCACTTGGAGAATTGTTTAGTATGAAGACATTCCCTTTACAGAGAAAGTCAACAGACTGTGCTATTAGAATTACTTGGAAATTATACTTCTAAATTAATAGTCGTTTACTTCACCAAGTAAACCTCTTTCAGCTTTACGGAAGTTATTATCGTATTCTAAGTAATCAAATACAAAGCTTAAATCAAGGGTATTTAATGTATCCTCGGTGTCTTGGGTGTTAACATCTAACCCACCGAAAGTTACTAATCTACATCTGTAAAAATCAAATCGTTTTACCATTTCACCCTTACCGTTAAAAAATTGTATCCACAAATCAAACGTTCCTTCTTTAACAAATTCACCACTTTCCACATTTAATCGTTTAACAAAGTGAGCATATAACTCATCGTAAATTTTCCATTCTTTATCTAGTATTACAGTAATGTTAAGTTCTTCATAATTTGTAGTATCACTTCCTAGATTTACCAGTGCCCCACTTCTGTTATTTACTTGCGGTGGTGCTACAATAATACTTGGTACTGTAAACGTCTGAGCGTTCCACCAAACACTTTCCATTTCTAAAGACCCAAATTGTATATTCGTTGATGTACTAAAACTATTTGCTGAGTTTTGTAATGCCATATCTTTCCTTTTATAGTATTTATAACCTCGTGTTTCTTGTTACATCGGTTCAGAATTTTTTAAGTTTTGTTTTGTATAATAGTATAAACAAAGATTATATCTTTACGGATGCACAAATTTACAAAATAATTTACTCAATTTACACACTTAAACTAAAAAAACAAAAAGGAAATAAATTGAGTAAAATACCTTACCTACTCGAACCAGTGTTAAACTCGGAATTAATTCTAGTGAACAACGCTAAAAAACTTAAAAAAGACCCTACATTATTAAATGAAAAACACCTTTCACGGATTGAAGAATTGTGTAATGAGTTTATTGAATTAGAGTCACTAACAAGCGGTGGTGAAAAGGGTTATCAATCAACAAAAAGAAAAGTACGTGACGAAATACGTGACTTGAGTTCAATGACATACACAGATAGAGATACTAATATGTTTGGACAAATGATAACTACAATAACCCAAAAAATTGTGACACGTCCGCAATTCAGTGGATACACAATTAAAGACGAAATGCAGTCTTTAGCCATTCAACACATTCTTCTATACTCACACGGATTTGACCCTTACAGACAATCCGAAATCACTGGACAATTCATCTCAGCGTTTGCTTATATTAGTACTATCGTTTTTAATGCTTGTATTGCGACAATTAACAAGTTCAATAAAGAACAGCTTAAAGCAAAAGAAGATTTCTTAGAACATCAGAAACTTATTCATAGAGACCCTAATAAAAGTACAATCGGACCAGAGTTTGAAAATGCTGAAAGAGTTGTACACTTACCTTCACTTAAACAAGGTGAACTGTATAATACAATTAAAAGTACAACTATTACACAAGCAACAGAATTCTACATTCCACAAGACTATAAGATTACTGAAAAAGAGCTTAATTTTGTTTTAAAATACGAATACAATATTAGTATTAAACGTATCAAACCGAAAGAACCGAAAGAACCAGTTTAATGTCTAAAGGTCCTAAACAATTAAAACAAGCTGACATTAAACAAGTTCGGGAACAACTGTTAAAAGTTAACGAATTTATTTGTCCTATTTGTACACAACCTCTTTTACCAGAAGACGCTGCACTTGACCATTGTCACCAATCTGGATTAATTAGAAACACAATTTGTAAAAAGTGTAACTCATTAGAGGGTGTATGGAGAAGTCGTATGATACGATTAGGATTAAAGAATACAATAAGTTACGAACAAATGTTATTAAATATGCACAATTATTTATGTCAACCACCAGAGAACTTGTTACACCCGTCACACTTACCTCGTCCTAGAAAATTAATGAAGAGTTCTTATAATGAACTTAAACGTGAAATGACACGTTGTAATAAATTTTTAAAAAGACCTATGAAAATACCCGATTACCCTAAAAGTAAAAGGTTAACAAAACGCTTGAAGGAACTATATGAGCAATTTGGACTTATTCCAAAGTATTACAACCAGTGAGTACAATAATGAAAACTAAACAAGAGACTAATATTATTAATTTACTAAACGAAATTAATCAAATTAACGAGCCAGATTTAATGAACAGAATATTGAGTTACTGTGAAGAGACTGATACTGATGTACAAGAACTAGGGGACATCCTTGGGGAAAGTGACCAATTTAAACGTCAGTTCTGGTTGGACGCTGTTAAAAATCATCAAATAAGAGATGAAGGTGTGCAACGAAAATTAAACCAAACATTAGAAACGGATGTTTGGTAAAGGAACAATATGAAAGAGTATACAGTCACTAGTATAACAGTATCCGGTGCTGAAGATTTAAGTGTGAATATTGGGAACTCGATACACAGAGTTTCAAATGGACCTACTGTGATTAATCTGACTATTGAAACTTATACTGATGTAAGTGAGTACGACACACTAGAATCTTTTCAAGGGTTACTAGACAGAGTTCCGGAATGGTGTTCTGGTGAAATGTTACATAAAGCGTTAAAAAATACGTTTCCCGAAAGGTATCTCTAACTTTAACTTAATCAAAACGAAAGGTACAATGTGTTATAATACACAAATTGAAGGAAACAAATGGGTTATCTCGTACCGACTAAACAATCCTATTCTATTGGAATGGAGGTGTTTAAAACTACAAACATACACGTCACCGTGGTTGACAAACCAAATAAGTACCAACTCAAGGTGCAAACGGACTCACAAGATTTCCCAATGAAATTTATTGTTAGAGAAACAAATACCAAAACCCCTTATGAATTAATACAAGAAATTGTACAAACGATAACGCAAAAATACCCGGAGGCAATGTTATGATACTATGGTCCCAACAACACAAAATAATTAGCTCGATTGTTCTAAGTTTCGAGAAACAAGAAAAGACGTTCGCCAAGACATCAGGGGACATTTTAAAACGTGATAAAATGTTTCTAAATCCTAGTAAATATGAAATATATCCAGTAGCAGATTTTAAATTCGTTGCGTTGTGGACTGTTTACAAACACTCAAGTTCACGAATAGATACAATGAAGTTGATGAACAACTTTACCAAGGATGAGTTAAAGGAAATACTTTCAGAAAAACAAAAGTTTTTGCTGTATGAAAATACAATAAAACAAGACGATACCGTAGCAAAAACAAAAGTACTAATCCCAAATACAGTTATTAAATTAACAAAAAAAGGGGAGTTAAGTCCTTTGTTTATGTATAAGTTTTTCCAAGATATTGAACCTCAGGGTAGAATACAAACTCGTAACGTACAACGAAATAATTTCTTGATGAGTTATTTCCCTACTATACAAACATACTTAAAAACGTAAAGACTTAAAACTTAAAAAATATTTAAGTTACTTATTATATAATACAACATTAAAACAACTGAAGGATTAAAATGGCATTAAGCATAAACAATAAAGAATACTTATTTATGGAAAAATATCGCCCTAAAACAGTAGACGATATTGTTATCAACGACTCACTTAAAGACGACATTAAAAGTTGGATAAAAGATGGACAAATTCCAAACTTATTACTTTCCGGTAGAACACCTGGAACTGGTAAGACATCTTTGTGCCACGTACTAATAAATGAAATCGACGCAGACGCTTTATTTGTGAACGCATCACTTGAAAGTAATATTGACCTTCTAAGAAGTAAAATTCAAGGGTTTGTTAGTACTGCTAGTTTTGATAACAGACCTAAAATTGTTGTACTAGACGAAGCGGACTTTTTGAACGCAAACAGTACACAACCGGCACTTAGAGGGTTTATAGAACAGTTTAGTAAGAACGCCCGTTTTATTCTAACGTGTAACTACAAAAACAAACTGATTGAACCATTACGTAACAGATTAATTGATATTAACTTTGATGATATGGCAATTAAGTATAAATCCACACTAAAAAAAGAAACAGCATTACGTTGTATTGAAATATTAAACAACGAAGGTATTGATTTTAAAAAACCAGACTTAGCGTGGGTTATTAACCACTTTTATCCGTCAAACAGAAAGATTATTAACTCGTTACAAGAACACTCTACAAGTGGTACTCTAGTAATTGATACAAATGAAAAAGACCACGAAGCGTTGGCTAACAAAATATTCGGTAATATTATGAGACAAGAGTTTAAAGTGTTAAGACAAAACTTGGCTAAATTACCAGACCCGAGTTCAATATTTTCAGGGTTGTTTGACGAAATAGATATGTTCCCCGAAGGGTTACAACCTCGTGTGATTATGACAATAGCGAAATATCAAGCATACGATTCACAAGTGCGTGACAGATTAATTAACGCAGTTGCTTGTTGTGTTGAGGTTATGGACTTGTTACAAAAAATATAATGTTTCAAAATTGTACATCCTTGCAAGAAGTGGACATTTCTAGTGTTACTGATATGACAAAGATGTTCCAAAATTGTACATCACTACAAAATATTAATTACGATTTTGGACCAACTGAATCCGAAGTTAAACAAAGTTTAAATAATATGAGTCTTCCAGAAATACTGGATATGAAAAACAATTCGGTTCCAAACTCATTAGTATCTGATTTAATTGATGTATGGATGAAGAAAAAATACCCAAAGAACGAGTACCCAGAACTGTACTTATAAAGGAATAATATGAAATTACAAGAAGTTATAGAAAATGTGTTAGCAGATTTTTACACAAAACACGAACAAGGTGAACAACTGTTAATTCAGGATTTACAAGATTTAGTTGACGAGGGTTATTTAGTACCAGCTGATAAAAGCCCTTATGGTATTTTGTCTACCGATTATGTACAACTGGCTGAGAAATACTCGGACCTTACAAAAGAACATAATGAACAATACGATGAACTTAAACACATTGAAGCACTCTTACAAAAATTTGAGACACGTAAATGAAAGTAACACTTTTACAAGCAGACAATTTGGACCTTGTGGACCACGCACTAGGTGAGTGTTATAACCAGGGGCCTAAGGACAACGACGTAGACAAATTTAAACGTATTCAGAAAGTTTGTAATGTGTACAAACACGATTCATTAATGGAATTCGGTTCAGGTACTTGGGAGATTGAAGCAAGTGCTAAAACACTTTTACAAATGACCAGACACAGACACGCATCGTATTCAGCTAAAAGTACCAGATACACACTAAACAAATCGGACTTAGTTTTTGAAAAGACTGGTGACCCGGAGATTGATTTACAACTTTCTAAGTACAAAGAAGTCATACTAGCTATGATTGACTTAGGTAAAAGTAACGATGATGTGAGTATGATGTTACCAATGGCGTACCAATACAGATGGCAAGTACAAATGAATTACAGAAGTTTAAAAAACTTTATGGACCTTCGTTTGGACAAACACGCACAGAAAGAAATCCGTGAAGTTGCAACACAAATGTTTAACACTTTACCAAAACACGTAAAATCGTTAATGGTATAAATACTAGAAAGGAATTAATATGTATGAACAAGATGATGACAATACACTTTCAGTAATACCAAATGCAACTCCGGAATTTCCAGCCGGAATACCATCAACACTTCCGTCTGAAAAACCAGCCGAACAAACACTTGGAACACCCGGAGCTACACAAATATTTTCTACACCGGAACCTGAAAAGGAACAGTTTGGAGAATTTGTCGAGTTCCAAGAAGCCCAAGAACTTAGCATCAACACAGAAGGTATTATACCAGACCAGGAAGACGAAGAAGTACCAGTAGAAGAGTATATACAAATCCCAGAACCAGCTCAGTACACACTACACCAAATTAAAGAATTTTTTATTCAAATGTTTGAAGGCCTTGAAAGTGGAATACCACAGAAAGATTTAAGTGTTGACAGATACTGGGTACCATTTTTGGAAAATTATGTTACTCAAGGACACATTACCAAAGCACAAGAACAAGACTGGAGTTATGAATACTGGCCAGATGATGTTCCACGTGAACCACACGGTAACGAACCTGAAATAGAAAGTACCGAAGAAGACCTTAGTACAATTATTTCATCAAAGAAATCAACTCAAAGTACACCGGAACCAAAAAGAACACAAACAAGAACTAAAAGTACAACTAAAGTTGAAACTAAAGTTGAAACTAAAGTTGAACCAAAAGTTGAACCAAAACCAGTTCCTAAAAAAAGAGGTCGTCCTAAAAAGACTGAACCGAAAGTTGAAGCAAAACCTACTCCTAAAAAAAGAGGTCGTCCTAAAAAGACATAGTTAATGTTGTTTTAAGGTTAACTAAGTATAATTAACTATAAAAATTGAAGGAATAACATTGAAACAAACAAAACTATATACACCCCAGCTCAAATCTAAAAACTACATCAGAACAAACGGTATTACAGCAATACCGTTAAATCCACTTAACACACCAGATGACGAAACAGTATTTGCAGACAATCACAGTCTTTTTATTGACCGTAGACCAATGAGTATGGAACCGGTACATCAAGAAGATGGTACACAGATTGATGGTATTTTTGAACAAGTACCAGCGTATACAGTTTACAAGTTGTTTATCGGTGAGTTTATGGAAAACGGAAACGGTATCCAAAGAATCCTTGCTAAACTACAAGAGGCGGAGCCGGATGACATCCTTGAATTCCATATTGCTTCACGTGGTGGAGTAATTGACGAACTACTTGAAATTTACAACTTATGTGACACTTTGTTTTATGGTAGAGTAACAACTTACTGTAATTACGGTTACAGTGCTGGAGCAATGGCGTTCTTGTTTGGACAAGAAAGACTTATTTACGAACACTCTGACTGGATGATGCATTCATACTCTGGTGGGTTTGGTGGTAAACGTCAAGACCTTTTGGACCAAATGAAACACGAAGACAAAAAATTGGCACGTTTCTTTACTGATATTATCAGTCCTTACTTTACACAAAAAGAAATTAAGAAAATTCAAAAAGGTAAAGACTTCTGGTTAAACGCAGAACAAATGTTGGAACGTGGAATTGCTACACATATTATGGTACACGGTGCTTTGATTACTGCACAAGATTACCTTGAAGCAAAAGACCCTTCACTCAAAGTTGCAAGACTTAAACAAGAGAAGAAAGAAAAGAAAAAACAAGCCAAAGAACTTAAAAAGTTAATGGCGTTAGAGCCACTACCAACTAGAAAAACAGTTAAAACAGTAAAAACACTTAAAAAACCAAAGAGTAAAAAATGAATCAAAGTATACTCCTAGGCCGTATCACTAAAGATATTGAAATACACTACTCCGCTAAAGGGGTGGCTGTCGCTAAAACAGACATTGCAGTTAACAACAGACAAAGTTCAAATGACGAAGTTTTGTTTATTGAGTTAGTATTCTTTGATAGACTGGGTGAAATCGCAAACCAGTACCTTAGAAAAGGTTCTAAAATTTGTGTTCAGGGTAGAATTGTTTTGGACAAGTACGTAACCCAATCAGGGGACAAACGTCAAAAACATAAAATCATTGTACACAATATGGAAATGATTGACACTAAAAGAAATGACTCAGCACCAGTAACAGATAACTCTGACGCTGATAAGTATATGAGTAATATGCCAAAAGTTGAGATTGATATCAATGAAGACGAGATTCCTTTTTAGAAATATTTAAGTGTAAACATATATAATACTCTAAAGGAACACAATGAAATTATTTGAAGATGTATGGAGTGTTAAAGGTAAAACTTATATGCGAGAGTATGACACCAATACTAAAAAATCAAGTACGGTTGCAACACCGTACAAAAGTGAATATTACTTAGCAGACCCTGCTGGTAAATATAAAGGATTCTTGGACGGAGTTTCGTTAAGAAAAGTCCAAGGGTCTAGTTACAATGTTCCAAACGCTTACGGAACTAAAAATTCAAACTATGTAGCAATCAGAGAAGAACACTTCGGTAAAAACTCTTATAATAAAACACCAAACACTTGGTTTCTGGATATTGAAACTTCAGTAGCAACACAACCAGGAAGTACTGGGTTCCCTGACCCTAACTTGGCACTTGAACCTATTGTACTGATACAGTTTTGGGATACGAGTACACAAAGAGGGTACATTCTAGGATTAGAAGATTGGTACCACAGAAAAGACTATACTTACGAATTTGATTTGGAGTATATTAAGTACGACACAGAAAAGGAAATGTTACAAGCGTTTGTTAAGTTTTTTCAACAACAAGACCCATTTTTAATTTATGCTTGGAACGGTGAAGGGTTTGACTTCCCTTATATTTTTAACAGATTTAAAAATGTTGGAATATCACAAAGTAACTTATCTAACCACGGTAACGCTTCATTAAAAACACGGACACTACCTGATGGACAAATCGTAACAGATGTTATGTGTCAAGGACACCAGTGGATGGACTTGATGGAAGTATACAAAAAGTTCGTATTTGATAACGTACCTACTTACAGTTTAGAGTTCATTGCTGAAAAAGAAGCCAAAATTAAAAAGGTATCACACGATAACTATATTAAATTTGACGATTTCAGAACTGGAAAATATGTAGTAACTGGTAAAGAAACTGAAGAACAAAAGAAAACGATGATTCATAAATGTGCACTGGCACTTGAAACTGGGTTAACAGATAATACTCAACAAGCCAAGTACAAAAAATACATTAAACAAAAAAGTTATTCTGAGTTTGTTCATTACGGTGTTATAGACTTTGTTGCTTTAAAGGGTATACACGACGCTAGAAACTTTACACAACTGATGACCACAATGGCCTCAGAAATGGGTTGTGTGATAAAAGATACACTAGGTACACTCAAGGCGTGGGATAGTTATATTACTAGTTTTATTGCAGACAACAACTTGATTTCTCCTCCAAGAGAATCAGGACAAAACGACCCGTATGTAGTTGGTGGTTTTGTACGTGAACCAGAAGTTGGTAAACATAAATGGATTCTAAGTACCGATGTTAACTCTATGTACCCATTATTAGGTATGGCAAGTTTTAATATGTCACCGGAAACATTTATACCATTTGAGGACCGTCCAGAGGATTTACAAGAACTCAATAAACTATTGGGTACTCAAGATGAAGATAAAATACTTCAGATTAACGATAAACAATGGGCACATATTAAAAAAATTGCCACGAAATATAATGTTGCGTTGGGAGTTGGTGGAGCTGTTTATAGTTGTGAAAGTCAAGGAGTTGTGCCTCAACTAGTTACTAGTATTTACAAAGGTAGAAAAATAGCTAAAACTGAAATGTTTAAGTGGGAACAAAAGGTTATTGATTTAAAAGAACAACACAATGACCACAAAGAAGAAAGTCATATGGCGTCATTAAAAGATACAGAACAAATGACAGCTAAAATTCAGATTAACTCCTTGTATGGAGCAATGGCCGCTAAGCACTTTAGTATGTACAACGAAAGTATGGCTCAAAGTATTACTGGTAATGGACGTTACTTTATTAAGATGTTGGCAAACAATATTGAAGACCGGTTACAGAAAATTATACCAACCAACAAGAAACCCTATATTATTGCTGGAGATACTGACTCAGTTTATTTTCAAATTGAAGAGTTTGTGGACAAACACACCGTAGGTAAAAGTATTACTGAAAAAACTCAGTGGTGTAATACATTTTATCAAAAAGTAATAGAGCCAGTTGTTCAGATTACTATTAATGACTTAGCGGACAAACTAAATGCTTTTGATGCTAGTTATATTGGAGCAGAACGTGAAATTATTGCGGACAGTGGTATTTTCGTTGCAAAGAAAAAGTACACAGCACGAGTAAGGGACCTTGAGGGTAAAATTTATCCAGAAGACGACCCGTATATTAAAATCCAAGGGCTGGAGATTATTAAAGGTGGTACTGCTAATTTTAGTAAAAAATACCTAAAAGAAGCAATCCCAGTTATTTTGGACAAAGATGACTCTGAGATACGTGAATGGTTTAATTCAGTAAGAGATGAATTTTTAAGTTGGGGATTAGATGATATTGCCAAAACCCAAGGGGTATCCAAAGTACAAGACCCAAACTGGGGTAAGATATTAAACGGTAGAAAAGTTAGTATACCATTTGGGTCAAGAGTTTGTGTTGTAACAAATACTTATCTAAGTGCAAACAACTTAACAGAACAGTTTCCTATTATTGAAGCTGGTGAGAAAGTAAAAATTTTATTTCTGTACGAACCAAACACACTAAAAAGTGAAGCATTTGCCTTTACTGATGTTAGGTTTGCGGAGATGTTTAGAGACAATATAGACTACGACACCACGTTTGAAAAGTTCTTTGTTAAACCTCTAGTAGGTATGTTGGATGCAGTTGGAGTCAACATAAAACACCAAACACAAGATATAGATATTTGGTAGTGATGTGTATTATTTAAGGTACACTAAAGGGTAAATTTGTTATAATACAGTATATTTAAACAAAGGTTTATTATGTTATTGTTAAAAACGATTTTAGTCCTTTATGTTTTGGTGGCAATGTACCCATCATTCAGATCACAAATAATTGAGTGGAATACAACTCAACAAGGAAAATAATATGAAACAAAAAAAATTAGCGAGAGTTCAACTTGTAGATTCAGGATTAGTTAAAACAGATACAATTGGTACAAACCAGGTTACTGTTATCCGTCAGGCACAAGCAGTTAGAAGTACGGCATTGATGTCAGAAGAAACTAAACAAAAAACACTAGATTACATTTTTGGTAAATCAACAGAAAATCCGTTACAGTCAACCACAGAAGATGAACAAAACAAAATGGTTGCTTATAC
>Ga0256824_10000450_pt1 | contig 15773 bp, 22 predicted proteins | sample CV67metaG_FD_191570 | JGI IMG/M metagenome (GOLD analysis project Ga0256824, IMG submission 191570) | Hydrothermal vent microbial communities from East Pacific Rise, Pacific Ocean - CV67 | ecosystem: Environmental > Aquatic > Marine > Hydrothermal vents | place: Pacific Ocean: East Pacific Rise...
CATCATTATCGTCTATCAATTCAAACATGAGTTGGAGCGGTTAGAAGAAAGATACCCTGAGGGTGTTAAGCTTAGCGATGGTCAAGCGATTAAGGATTGGAATGATGGTAAGATTAAGATACTCTTTGCGCATCCAAAATCAGCGGGTCATGGTATCCAACTGCAACATGGTGGACACATCATGGTCTTTATGGGCTTTACGTGGTCACTTGAAGAGTATTTGCAGATAAAAGGGCGTATACACAGACAAAATCAGAAAAACCAATGTCAGTTCCTACATTTAGCAGTCGGTGAGGTTGAACATAAGTTGATGCGAACACTCACACGAAAAGAGGTTATACAAGAAGACATGCTCAATGCCCTTAGGTAACTCTAAGGTGTATTGAGTTATACTTAGGGCAACATAAGGAGATTATATGGCAGTAGAGATACCAACGACTAAACATCGTATAAAAATTGTACCATTGGGTTTGGTGTATGCCGTGGCAGATTTTCGATTGGAACATAAGACATACCATTACCCTCGGTACGTCGGAGACAATGGGGGCAAACCACCGAGGGAGGGGATAACGGGTGTTTTTAATATGATACTTACCACCGACCAATATAAAGATTTTAGGGCATCTAATATAATGGGAAAGAGCCATTTATTCTTAGTAAAAGGTGAGACGTTAAAAGCGCGTTTGCATGGTGTTAAGGTATGCGAGATTACAACGAGTGATAACGGTAATTTACCGTTGGGTCACCTCGGAGTTAGTGTAAAAATAAAAGTAGGAAAGGTAGACGTAGTATGAAATTTGAAGATTTAAACTTTGTAGAACACCCGATGGCAATATCGGCTAGAAAAATGACAAAGAAAGACCGTGAAATGCACGGTATGATGGGCGACATAAAAAACGCTAAGCAGGCGTTGTGGGTTGTTAGTGACGACTTAAGTGTGTCAGTATTATTTGGTGCTTTGTTTTATAGCAATGGCATAGACACCTATGAGGTATGGGTAACGGGTACGGGTGCTGAAAAACTGTCGTATCGTTTTAACGTACCTATGGGTGAAGCAACTCAAGCTCAAGTGGTAGATTATATTGGGCAAGTTACGGAGGAATATGATGAGCGTTCTTAGACAGTTCTTAGAGTTAAAACTTGCTGAGGTCGCGGTGGAAATCGAAGAGCTTTCACATGAGATAGCAGTAGAGCAACAAACACGTAAGCAAAACCCAACAGTTAAAGACCTTATGGGTGAGTCGACGTTACTGCCTGAACACGAACTGCGCATGAGTACCCTTACAATGAAGATGGTATTATTAAAGGGCTTAGATGGGTAAGCAAAAAAGTTATCATTTATTGAATAAAATAGTTATGTTTACTGCTGAGTCATATATCGAGTTATCGACTGCTGAGGGTAACCTTGCACCTGAGGCGTTAGAGCGTCTAAGATATGGTATTATTGGGCAGAGAAAACTCAATACGTTCACACAAACAGAAGCGAAGATTTGCCTTGAACTTGGTAAGGATGAAAAGCTTATAAAGATTATGGACAACGAAATATCGTTCATCGTTTTTGTGTACGAACTTATGAAGATTTGGACAATGACCGTACCACGTAATAAGCGTCCAATATTAGGTGTATCAGATAGGCATTTCAAACTTGGTGGCAGTGTGTTTTATAAACAGATGTTGATTGCTAAACAGAAAGATACAAAAGAGTATGAGGAAAAGCAAGCTATCATAAACGATAGTAAGCGAGTTGCTCAAGAGTTTTTCCAATTTCATTGGGAACAATTTAAACTAAACGAGGTGTAAAAATGTTTGATACAATTGCGATGATATTTGGTGTGATTTGGTTGATATGTGTATTGCTCTTCACGTTCTTTATTGAGGACTATATAGAAGATGAGGACATATCTTTAGAAAGCCTTTTTAAGAGAGAAGCGGGTGAGATTATCGAAGAGGGCATGGATGCGATGGATGGTCTTGTTATCCCTCTAAAATACATTGTCGTATACGGCGTGAGTGCCTTTATCATTGCTGTATGGCTTGGTTGGTGGCTTATCACCTTTAAATGGTTAGTTAAAAGAGGATGGAGGACACCACAATGAAAACATGCGAAGAGATTTACGACGCTTTATTTGGGCATTACATGGACGTAATGAGCTATGATATTTATAAAGGTATTGTTACCATTGAGCAGGCGATACTCTATGCCAATATTGGTGCAGTAAAAGGTACGCCTCAGGCTTGGCGTGACCAATGGAAAACATGCGGAAAGGTTCAAGGATGATATTAACCAACCTTGAGTTATATGGAACAGACAACGTCCCGCCCGTACCCGTTAGCGTCGCTAACGAACGTATTGAGTTGTTGCAAGCTAATTTAAGTGTACATATAAAACTCCCACTTAAAGAACAAAGTTCTTACACGATATGTAAGATACTTGATGGTATATCTTTTTGGAGGAAACTCAGTTGTCAAGAAGAGGTTGGACTTTAGACTGCTTAAAAACTGTTGCTCCCTTAAAAAGGGTGGACTAAATTTGAACCAAGTAAAAGAGTTGTCACATAAGACGTTAAAATGGGTTGGAGGACATCACTTAAATGTGGACACAACCGCCGAGACTACAAAGTAATATTATAGTGGTAGTATAGGCAAAACTTAACATAATTCCTATTAAATTAGGTAGATATTTAGACGTAGCAATACGGCAAAGGGTGGAAGCCCCTTGAATGTATGTAAGAGCTTACAAGGTGAGTTCTTGTGTGTATTTAATTTAAAGGATTGGCATGGGTAACAATGTATTACAAGAAATAATGAGATTTCAAAAAAAGAGAGACTTGCACAATAAAGGTTTTGTGTGGGCAAATGAGGCTAAGAATGTCCTTGAAGAGATTTTTGAGGCTGAGGGGTGTGATATACCCAAACACCAACGTTCGATGATATTTAACCCCGTTCTAGCTCATGCTGAGGCATTGATTAATATGTCAGTGACTACAGCGCAGACAGTTCCAACAAATGATGACAGAGTAGATGCGTTTGCAGACATTGTGGTATTCGCAATTGGTGCAATGATGAAGCTTGGTTATGACCCTGAAAAAGTCTTAGGTGAAGTTGGTAAAGAGATTAACTCACGTGAGGGCGAAATGATGAACGGTAAGTTTGAAAAGTATCTCGATGATGCCCACAAAGCCAAATGGTATAAGGCTGATTTTACAGAGTGCCGTTTGTAATGAGAGATTTATTAATATACATGGGGTGGATAAACTACCGTGGCAAGGCAATATGGCGAGAGATAATTATCGACATCGTTGGGAGTAGTGCAATACTTGGTTTAATTGTAGCACTTGGTTGGGTGGCTTTTTATGGCGGAGTTTGATAAACACGAAGTAACACGGATTGAGATACTCACGGTCGATGGGTCACTTCACACTTTCGATTTAAATGAGTGCGATGTAATAGAGAAAGTCGAGACAACGCTATTTAAAACCGACAAAGAGGACGTTGAGTTTTCTAAGGTGCATATTGTAGCAATCAAAAGAATAAAAGGTGAAAAATGAAAAAATATATAAAAGCGTTTAAAGAGTTGTTTATCGTTATCGTTGGGTGTATGGTTATCTTACTCCTTGCAACGTATATAACAACAATAGTGGAGAGTTATTTTGGGACAATCGGTATTGTTGTTGCGTTCCCCGTATTGCTTGTAATGCTTGCTTTTGCTGATGTAAAACTTAATGAATGGCACGCACGACGACACGCACGAAAGATGGCAGAATTAGATGCAATATTTGTTGCAGAGTTAGAGCGTTTACAAGAAGCGTTAAACGCTGACACTGAGGAGCAGACACATGAATAGTATAGAAAAAACACCTTTTATGAAGGATGACGGTAATAAAAACCGTTTAGAGCTTATCGAGCCTGCGTTTATAAAGGGGCTTGGTAAAGTGTTAACCCTAGGTGCTGAGAAGTACGATACTGATAATTGGAAAAAAGTTGATGATAAGGACCGCTATAAAGGCGCGCTGCTACGACACGTAATGGCGTATCTTGACGGCGAAGAGCATGACCCTGAGACGGGTTTATCACATCTGTATCATGCACAATGTAATATGATGTTCCTTGATTACTTTGACCGAATGGGTGAGTAATGAAATCAGAAAAAGCCGTCCAAAGCGACATCATTAAATATGTAAAGGCTAAGGGTGGTTACGTTACAAATATCCACCGTGCAACACCCAACGGGACACCCGACCTGCTTATATGCCTTGGCGGTGTGTTCATTGGGTGTGAGGTTAAGGCTGAGGTATATCACAACGACCCATCCAAACAGATGAGTGCTTGGCAACACAAACACGCAAAAATGATTAAAGAGGCTAAGGGTATTTTCTTATGCCCCGCTTCATTGGAGCAGTTCATAGATGGCTTAGAGGATAACCTTATATACCTCTAAGGTTATCTTAGGTATAATAAAAGAAAACAAGGACTTACAATGGCTAAGACTGATACAGTTACAGTGATGAAAATTGATACAAAAGATAGAGATAATCTAAAGAAAATATCCAAAGAAACGGGTATGCACATGAAGTTTATTTTAGGGCAGTTAATAGATGCTAAATATAAAGAAGTATTCAAGAAGTAATATTAAAGGGCTTAGCGCGTCTAAGCCTTTGTATATTATTTTATCCGCATTATAAATGCAAGGGTAAAGAACGGTGGCAGATTTTTATTCTTACCTGAGACACCGCCAAGGTCTGTTATTGCAGGGTTGTTATTACCCGTGACTGCGTGGTCACTCCCGCCCGTTTTGGTTGCACTGCTCGCCCCTGAACTACCTACAAAATTAGGTACGTCTGTTGCGTGTGTGTGGCTAACGTTGTTACCCCGCGTGTTTGATTTCGCAATATGGGGCATATTCATCAATACATTAATCTTTGCACCCGTACCCTCATGCATGGTATGCCAACCACCACCCAAGTTATGTACATGTCCAACAGTGTTACCGCTCGATATTACTATGGGGTGGTCATGTGTAATGGTGTGTGTATGCGCCATGGTGTGTTGGTGAGCCATAGAGTGTGTATGTGTCATTTTGTGGGCGTGTGATACAATAACTGCGTCAGCGCTACCACCTTTAACCCCCATGTTTAACTCGTTAACTGCACCCAATACAAACCGACCCCTAAGGTCAGGTGTAATACCACTGCCGTCACATAAAGCGAAGTTTTTAGGTATCTTACCAAATGCACCATGGTACATGATAATACCACCAATAGGCACTACGGGTAAATTCGTAGGTGGTGGTGTGGGTGTAGGTGTTGTTGATGCAGCGAAACTATGCGCAACCACAATGATGTCACCGTACTTGTTTTTTGTGTACGTAATTCCATCCCGCTCATTAAATACCGTCTCGCCGACCTTAGTATCGCCCTTAAGAGGCTTTTCGCCTCTCTCATAGAGTATTCTCATACCTGAGTCCTAGCGTGCGTAAAATGCTCTGTTTTGGCAACTTGATTACCATCCCCATCGGTCACGGTACACTTAAGCTCTATAAGAGTGTCAGTGTCACCCGTGCTTCTTACATTCGCTATCTCAAGGTCATCTATTGGATGCCCTGCAGGGTCAACGGTGAACGAGGCATTACCACTCACAATTTCCCACTTATATGTTATACCATTTTTAGCGTTGAACGCATCTACTTTATAGACACTCTCAGCCATACAGACCTGACCCGTTGCAAAGTCACAACTACCGACACTCTCTTCATTAATTCTCATAATGGTGATGTCCGTACATCGTGATATGTTCTTAGCCGTTGTAACACCTTGAGGTATCGACGGCGCATCAGGCTCGTTGATGTTCCAACTAGGTTGTATGTCTCTTCTTTTAATATTTTCCATTATACTACTCCTCCCGCTGTTTTACCAACTTTTGACCCTGCTACCAAATGGGCTTTACCCGTGACAGCGTTTGCATGGGCTGTACCATACGCCCCTGCGTGTGGTTGTCCACCCCCTGCATTACCACGATAACCATCAGTACCCCAATCACCACCAAGTCCACCATACCCGCCTGAGTAACCCCCTGCGGGGCGTGACAACGCGCCTGCGTTACCCCCTTGTGCGTTTAGTTCATAACCAATCCCGTGTCCACCTGCACCACCTACTCCACCTATCTTAGCGGGGGTAACACGTTTGTTGTATATTTTCACGTTCATTTGCCAACCAACAATACCTTTGTAATATGGTGGGTTGTCGGTTAAGCCATACTTTTGTGGTAACCGTGTTAATACAAAACGTGTTGATTTGTTTGCTTCATAGAAAGTAAAAGATGTTTCAACCACATTAGGGCTTTTCTGAATGTATTTTGCTTTATTGCTTCTATAAAACCAATGGACAGCTACATTGTTATTATCCATACCATTGCGCCATCTATAAACACCTGAGTAAAACTCACCACCATGCCCATTACCATTACCTTTATATTGTATATTTTCATTTCTATCACTTGATAAGTTCCATGTAATAACGGCAGGTATATCTTTACCCTTACCACCTTGCCCACCCCAACCACCTGCACCGTAAATTACACCATTGTTGATTAACTTTAAATCAGAACTTAAAGATAAGCCATGATTTCTTAGCTTAGGTATTTTTGTCCCATCAATAGGAAACCCTGCTAGTGTTGAGTTATTTACCAATGTCACATCAAGCCCTGCAAGGTTACCCGTGTCAATGTGGCAGTTATACACGTTGTTTGTAATAACCATTCTCTTTTTATTTGACGGGTTATTCGCATCAATAAACGCTCTAAGGTTTATGGACGCATAACTCTTAGGTAGTGTAAGCATCAAAAAGTCTGCACTACGTGTATGATGAAACACCTGATGTCCCGTGTTGGCTATCTTACCGCCTTGTGATATTACACACTGTACCCATACGTTTATCGCACCACCCTGAGGCGCTGTTTCAACTGTTAATGTATCTGTACCTTGACCCGCTGTGATTGTCGCGTTTGATGTCCAAGTATACGTTGTGCCTGCGGGCGCGGGATGTGCAAGATTAACCTTGTATTGCCCTTTAGATTTACATTTGTCTGTCGTTGATGCAAGGTGACAGTTTTGTGTCTCTCCCACATGTGTTATCGCGGGGATTGCAAAGTTAAATAGACAATGTACCTTAGACAACCATAGTGAGCCGTTGAGGATAGCCCCTTGCTCGGTCGTCTTGTTAGGGTTAGTAAGCGCTGACGTTCCTGAGAACATGTTTGTAGTTGTTACTTTGTTACGTGTATCGATACCACCAAGACAGTTAAGTTTTGGGTTAGATGCAAACGCAAGGTCAAAATGCTTACAGTTAGGTGTTTTAAGAATACCAACGTAAGTCAAGTTAGGACATGCCGAAAACGCTCTTGATATATCTTCAACACTTGATAAATCTAAATCACCAATTGATGTGACCAAACTCACGTATGCAAAACGCTCCATAGTAACCACTTTAGACATATCAAAACTGATGATGTGGTTAACACCTGAGCCATGGAACATGTCATCAACATTGGTTGCTTTACATACACCCGCTGTTGATACTATACCGAATTGTGTGATTGCTCTACTACCGCCACAAAGCTCGCTCCAATCTGTTCTGTCACCCCACTTGTTAATAAGTACAGACGTTATGTATTGTTTACTCGTTGCGTTTACCTTATGGTCGTTAGAGCGTATAAGGATTGTATTCGTTAACGGCGTTAAGACACCTCCCGTACCTCTGTGCCAAACACCATCGCCTAAGTCGTAGAAATAGTTACCACTAACGGCAATATCGCCCGTTACTATGTACTCTATTTCTGTGTCAGGCATACCGTATGCATCGATGATAACCGTTGCAACAGCAGGGGCAGAAACACCCCAATAGTCCCTTGCTACAAATGAGAAACAATCTGTACCCTCTACATCATGGTCAGGTGAGTAGTATAGGTTATTACCCGCACCGCTTAATGTACCGATACCCGTACCCACTTGCACTTCAAATGTTAAAGGGTCACCCTCTTTATCACTGCCCATAAGCGTTATAAAATTGTCAATAGAGTTTTTTCTAACGTGGATAGTCATATCTTGAACAACGGGCGGTGTATTGAGAATAGTTGATGAGTCGAACATCACTTCACATGTGAACGTAACCTTATCAACCCCGTTTGGCTTAGTATGAACAATAGGGGTAATTTGGCGCAGTCCGTACATGTCATTCTTACCAAATATTTCTATTTGGGTCATGAATATACTTTGACCCTCATCAAGCTCTGCTCTCCAAAACTTCATCAACATTTCTACATCATACACATCTTGGAAGATTGCCGACAGTGTAACCGTTGGTCGTTTATCAAACCCACGGTTAACGCCGAGGTAAGGAGTACGAATGTCTTGTGTTGCTGTATAACCCGCTATAGTGAAGCAGACACCGTCGATAATCGGGTATCTACTCTTTCTGTTTATAATTGCTTTCATTAAACTATTTCCTCAAATGTGAATGTCCACGATGCTTTATCGCCGATATGTTTATTCTTCTCTGCTGCTATTATATCAAAACTTGTGAAAGACCCAATCATTTGTGTAGCTTCAAAGATGTCAACACCGTTTGGACGTTGGTTATCTTTAGCATCTGAGCCGTCTATAAAGACTTTGTTACCGCTTACAAGCCCTACCAATCTATTTAATTGGTCATAACGTAGCATTGGAAAATCTACTGTCCCGCTGTGCACTTGAACACGTACACCGTTAACGTATGTAATATTACCCCATTGGTCTTGGTCTTTAGGTGAAAAGTCACGATATTTGTTTTTAAACGTTGCTTTGGTAAACCCTGCATCCAATGTATCGATACCCATGATTTCACCCATGGTAACTTCTTCGCCATACACTTCAATTTGTATAATCGTTTCAGATGGCAGTCTTGCCTTAGAGTAGATACCAAACGATGCGTAATATTCGCGACTTGGATTAGCAACATCGATTGAGTTATCAACAGTAAATCCTAACACCTCATCAATAACAACACCCGTTAGCCCGTCTAAGAAACGAATATTAATGTAGTCAGCTACGACATGCCCAAAAGCAATACCGTCTAACTCACCTGAGCTAAGCAATGTCCATGATGCATATCCACCTAGTGCCTCAGGCTCAATTTTGGTTGCAGTGTAATTCTTACCGTCAAATGGGTTTAAGCCCGCTACCAATCTGTTCCATCTGAAACCATTAATGTCGCTAGGACTTTTAACAATCTGATACGTATATGCAGACGGGTTTTTGTATCTAATTGGTAGGTCTATGTTTGTACGCATATAGAAATAGCCATCACGCTCAATAATAGATTTAAACTGAATGGTCTTTTTAGCTACATTCGAGTTGCGACCTTTCCACAGTGGCAGTATTGCCATGATGTCTTTACCAACTTCAAAACGGTTAGAGTATGTTGGTGCAAGGCATGTTCTTAGGTAATGCGTATAATGACGTGCCCCCGCAGAGAGCATATCTTTAGCAGACCAACGCCATCCAAAACACTTGCCCCTATTTTCCCAAAACATGTAGTACCAACGACCGTCAAACTTCCATTGTTTAGCCATCCATCCCGCTCTGTTTTGCGTTGCGGGTATTCTAAAATATCGTTCTTTCCATGTAGTATGGTCAATGTTCTCATCCCATTTACCATACTCGTCAGGTTGCAGAGGTACTTGTGTATTGAGGTCGGTTGTAACCGAGGCTACCCGTTGCATCTTGTTATCTTTCCACACAACATCGCCTAAGCTGTACACCCCTTTAGTTTCGTCACTTTGTGACCATATTGGCGGTGACCACATAGTGTCGTCTGTATATCTGAACACGGCAGAGCCATCGGTAAGCTCTAAATCTTCACCAAAAATAGGGCGTTGCCCGTTCTTTGTATATTCAGCCAACGATTGTGTTGGCTCAGGTACGTTTGTATCTTGGAGTGAAAGCTCGACGGGTATTCCTACAATCATTTTTTATATCCTTTTATTATTGGTACGATGCTCTTTCAATCGCAGTTGTTAACTCTTCGAGTTTTTTGTTACCCTCTTCGATGCTTTCTACCACATCGTCAAGTGTTTTCTCTTCGTACTCAACACCTTTTAATGTGTCGATATAGTCATGGAATAACTCAGCGTAATTCTCACGCGTTGTACTCATCTTCTTTTCAAACCCAAGCTTTAAAGCAAGGTTGTCAAGGTAGGTACTTGAGTCCGTTGAGTTCACTTGTTGGTTAGTTAAGTTCTCTAAGTACGATGCCTTTTCAATCGCGTTTAGGTAAGATAACGACCCCGTGTAAGCATTTGTTATACGCTTAAGTATATCATCATAAAATGCTATTTGCAAGTTAATCGCTTCAAGCTCTTTTTCAAGTAAACGTTGTCTCTCATCAGCGATACGTTGTTGCTCTTCTGCTAAGCGTTTTTCTTCTTCGATGATGAAGTTATAGTAATCGAAGTACGTTTGTTGGTGATTAAGCAACTCAGCAAGCTTTGTGCCTGCTCCTACGTTACCACCTGATGCCTGAGCAGTCAATGATGCTATCAACGCTTTAAACCCGCCCATATCACTTGGCAGTGTACCCGTTGATGCTAACAATGTCTTTTTACGGACAGCCTGTTGCTCAGCGTCGCTATAGAAGTTAGAAATGTAACCGCTTACATTGGTTAACAAGTCATCAAGACTTCCACTTGCCCACACCATTGCTTGAGTTACCTCTAATGCGTTGGCGCTTAAGATTGATAGTGACCCACCAATCTTATTAATAGCGTTGGCAGTCGCCTCAAACTCGTAAGCGACTCTAACAAGTGTTTCAAGCATACCCTCACCCGCCATGGCAAAGTTTTCTATCATAGGCATGACTGAGGCAATGAACGTATCAAAGTCTTTGGATATAGCGCCACCAATCATCTTAGCAATCTCATCTTGAGATTTGTCTTTGAAGTTGAGGTCGTGTGTGCCCGTTGTAAACCCTTTAATGAGTTCATCAATAGTATCTATACCAATTGCTTTAGCAGCGTCTCTTATCGCCGATAAGCCACTTACGTACGCACCTGAAATACTCTTAGCTACATCAGCGTCGACATCTTGGTAGCTCGTCTTAATTTTATCAGATGAGAAGATACCAAAGAACGATGATTTTTGTACTCTTTTCTTAGTGTACATTTGTGCGTTTAACAATGACTTATTAAGCTCATCAATACTTGTTGCAGCAATCTGTAATCCACTCGCTAACTGTGTAACCGTCTTAGAACTGAATAGACCAAACACTGCCCCCGCTTTATGGTAGTCAGGCAAGTTGAAGTCTTGGTCACTTAGCTGTACTGATGCCTTGTCTGTTTGCTTAACCAATAGACGCATATTCTCATAAATACCCTTAGAGTATGTAAGCTCTGCAACGGCTGTTTTGCTTAGCATGTTTAAGATGTTCTCAATGGACTCAGACTGTACATCTTGAACACCCTTAGCCGCGTCAAGTTCTTGTTGTGATAATGCCTTACCACCAAAGATTGATTTAAGTGCTTCGATACCCATACCAATCATTGACCCCGTAAGTCCTCCCATGACACCACCCATGCTTCCACCTATTGAGTCAGCTATGTTGGCTTGCAGTCCTTTGAACATGTCACCGAACATACCGTTAATCATACCACCTATGTCACCGCTGAACATTGAGTCAAATACACCGCTCCATCTGCTTATCTCGGCAGACATCTTTTGCATAAGACCTAATTGGCTTACAAGCTCTTTAGTGTTGTTTTTCTCAAGCTCTGCTCTTGAACGTACACCCTTAACAAGTTTAGCGTTATCTTTGGCAAGTTTCTTACGTAAAGCTACCTCTTTCTTAGCGATACGGTAATTGTTAGATGATGCTGATACACCTTTCTTACCCGTCTCGATAGCCATTTTGTATTTCAATAGCTCTTGTTTCATCAACTCTTCGTTGATTTTCATTTGGTCTTTAGCTTGCTTATCCGTTAGACGTGCTAAGGCTTTTGCAGCAGCCAAACGTTTAGATGCTCCTCCTCCGCCTCCTGGTTTTTGGTTTTCAGGGCTTACGGGATGTAATACACCATCCTCTACTATTTTTTTATAGTCCTTAGCTGTCTTTTTAAGTTCGTTAACCGCGTTATCACTTACAGCTGTAACACCTTTAAAGCCCGCAACAGCAATTTTGTTAATCGCTACAGTTGCATCAATCACCGCTTTTTGCATTTCGTCACCGACTTTGCGCGTGTTCTGACCACCTGATAATATTTTATCACTAATCCTACCTACGCGAAGTCTTGCTCTTTCTGCTCTAAGCGCCACTCGTGCTCGACCCGCTTCTTGGGTTTCTAGTTGTTTGTTTATCTCTTTAACACGTGCAAGTCTTTCCTCAGGTGATTTCCCACCAAGGGCTTTCCCTGCGTACTGTGTTATTATACCGCCCATTTTTATGAGACCCGACACACTTATCGAGAGCAAACTAACGATAGATGCAATACCGTTAGCAACTGCACCAATAATAACCAATGCACCTGACCCCCATGCCTCAAAGTGTCTACCTAAAAGGTCTATACCACCGATAAGGTCAACACGGACGCTTTTATCAAGTCTATCAACTTCTGTACGTACTCTTGAGAATGTTTTATTAAAGACAGCGCTCATGCTCCTCATTGTACGTTTCCACATAACACCCCAACCCTGAGCCGCAATGTGTGCTTGTTTTAATGCACCCTCAGCGTCGTTAATCTTATCGACCATTTTATCAAGACCACTGTTTTGACCCACCAAACGAAAGGCGACAGCCGTGTTTCTCATTTGGATATTCATACCCTCTAAGGCTTTATCCATATCCTCAGGTTTAAGCTTAGCCATTGTAAGGGCAAACGCTTTCAGCCCCGCAATACCGCCGTCTTTAGCACGTAAGCTTTTAGCAAAGTCTTTTTGCTTCATACCTATCTTGTCAAAAAAGGCAAGTGTTTTGCGTGAGTCTCCCGTGGTAAATTGTGTTAAGCGTCTGATTGATGTACCAATTGTAGAGGCGTTAAGACCAACCTTAGACATTGACCCCGCTAATGCTAAATATGCGTCGGAGTTAAGCCCTACGGCTTTAGCTGATACCAATGCGTAGTTGGCAATAGTTGTATAGTCTTTAAGACCCAATCTAGTTGCATTGGCAACTGCTGTCATTGAGTCGGCGTACTCTTTAATCTTACCCTCACCCTTACCAAACACAGATAACATTGCAGCCATACCCGCAGCACCATCAGCCATTGAGTCACCCGTAATAACTGACATCGCTGATAATTGCTCCATGGCTTCTGTTAAGTTTGCAATACCCTCAACCCCCGCACGACCAATCGTAACTGACCCCTCTTGAATATCAGCAAACGCTGTACCATGGTCTTTACCTAGTTTTACAATATATTTAGCGTATGTTTGAGCATCTTTAGCTCCAAGTTGTAAGACAGATTGACCCTCTTTTATGGAGTTATCAAATCTACCAATTTCCTTAACGACACCCATAAAAGCGTTTTGAATACCATAAAGCACTTGTGATATTGCACCATATTTGGCAACGATACCTATCGACTCGCCAAAAGCCATGTGGCGATGTCCCGTTTTCTTAGCGGTGCTAGCGGTGTTAACAGTGTTCTTTGCTTCACGTGCAGCAGCGCGTCTAGCATTAACCATTTTACGTTTAAATACTAATTGTTCAGCTTTTAATCGTCTTTCTGTTACCCTTTGAAGCTGCTGTAGTTGTTCACTGTGTGTTTGTTTAGCTAGACGGCGTTGCGTCCCTGCTAGTTTGCGTGATAGTTGTAGTTTTTCTTCGGCTACTTTACGTGCAAGTGCTATATTCGCGTCTATATCACCGCCAATCTTCATTGACTTAACTTGTTTTTGTAGTTTCTTTGCGTCTTCTTTGAGTTGTTTAATGGCTTTATCAAAGCCCGTTGTGTCTGCACCAATGGATAGGAGTAAGTCGTTATCGTTCATGTTAGAAGCTCCAAGGATATTTTATTATCATATAATACCATAATAAAATATAGGCTATTCCATAGGAACAGCCATCCCTGCAAATACAGACATAACATCGGTTTGTGTAAGCACACTGCCGTCGTCGTTCTCTGTTATTTTTTCGCTCTTAATCTTATTGATTAAAAAGTCATCAAGTGATGCATTTTTAGCCCCTAATCCTTGAGCAACCATAAGTGATAAGTGAGCAAGTTGTATCTCTGTTTCATCAGGTATTTTAGTTGCAAAAAACCTTACCCATTCATGATACTCGTTTTTAGATAATACGTTACGCATGACCGCAACGGGCATACGTAATGTCGATGCTACACGAAACTCTAAGAGCCGTGCACCATCGAGGGGTTTTAGTTTCCCTTTTTGTCCGTCTCGTCTTTTGTTTCAGGGTCAACAAGTGCAGAAATCTCATTGATAGCTTCCAATGCGTGTACTGATAATTTCTTCAAATCATCCACTGACATCTTAGGCTCGATAAGGATAAGCGCTACTTTTTCATACTTGATTTTGTTAGCTTCGTCATAATCAATTTCAGGTGCTCCGCCGTCTTTACCGTAAGACTTAATAAGTCTTTGTGAAAAAGCGTCTGCCTCGTTCATTGTTAAGTCTCTATACGTGATTGTTGCACCACCTAAAGCTTTAATAACCGCTGTTTTGTTTTCTACCGCTGCAAACATTGCAAATGCGTTTTTGTAATCTGTTTTACTCATGGTATTACCACCTTAATTTTTAATATGAGCTATTGCTCTACGAAGCAGTAGAAGTGGCTACTACTCCGTACAACAATAAAATCTTAGACGGGATAACCCGTCTAAAGTCGTCTAAGCTTACGCTTTAGGACAAACTGTGATTGCAGATGAAATCTCAAGTGTTACCTTGTATGAAATCGCTGCATCTTGTTCGATTGCAGTACCAACGCCTGAAACGCCCGCCTTAAACCAATAAATTGTACCATTTTTACCCGTTGGTGCAGATGCATCAGGTAACTCAATACCGATGATAACCTCAGTGTTAGATGCGAACGCATCCACTAAAGCTTTCTGCCCTGCAGCATCGTCAGGGTCTAATAGTAAACCAATCTCTAATGAGCCTCTTGAAATCGCACCAAGTGCTTTTGCAGAGTCATTTGAAGATAAACATTTGTATTCAGTAACCGTACGTGTTTCGCTCAATTCTCCAAGAGACTGAGGACAACCGACGAGCTTACCTGCTTGTACTGCTGTTACAGCAGCCGTACAGTCAGCCCACGCCGTAGCGGGTACATCAATAACGTAAATTTTCGTACCTTGTGAGTTCAAAACTTTAATTGCCATTTTGTGTTCCTTTGTGTGTTTTTTATTCTTTTTGCAAAAAGAAAATCTTACTTTCCGCCCCTATTATAACATAGTTTATTTAGGCGGGGCTTCTGTTACCGCTTCTAAGGGCTTAGGTGTTGTAACACTGTGTTCGTGTAGGTCTATTTTTACATCATCACTCTTGGCATCGATAGAGTTTAAACGTACATTGTGATTTTCATTAAACCTGTATTCTTTGAATGGCACAGCACGTAACTCACGTATCACCTGCAGGGTAAAAGCCTGTGCATCAGGTGTCATGTCACCCCTGTAAGATATTTGCATAGGTGGTTTAGTTATAACAAACCCTGCTCTCTCATTCTCACTATCCAATACAGGACTTTGGAAAGAACAACCACCAACAAACAAAGCCAAGATGATCCCCCAAATAATAG
>Ga0256824_10000452_pt1 | contig 15739 bp, 16 predicted proteins | sample CV67metaG_FD_191570 | JGI IMG/M metagenome (GOLD analysis project Ga0256824, IMG submission 191570) | Hydrothermal vent microbial communities from East Pacific Rise, Pacific Ocean - CV67 | ecosystem: Environmental > Aquatic > Marine > Hydrothermal vents | place: Pacific Ocean: East Pacific Rise...
TAATTGTGCCTGTAATTTTTGAAAACATTTTATTCCTTTTGTTTTTATTAGTATATCAGATTTTATCTGAGAGTAGGCTTAGTTTCTTATGAGTATATTCTAAAAGAGGATGGAAGAGCTTTCGCTCTTACTTTGTAAGCACCATATAGTGGTGCTCCTCTCCATCAACTACCTCAGTATAAAAAGTGCCGAGGTAAGAATCATCGAACCAACAACCAAGGTTTAAATTACCTTGAGAATCAGTTGATGAAATTCCAAAAGAATACAATGTTTCTGCATCTGCATTAACTCCTCCTTCTGGATATTCTTGGAGATGATTTACCTCTGAAAAATCTACAATTACTTCTCCATTATGCTTAACATACTGTCCGAAAACAGTAATCTTAAGCTCATTGATAATGTCTGACTTAATTAAATTAAAGTTATCAAGAGCTACTTCTACTCCAAACTTCTTAATATAGAAGTCTGTTACTCCTTCTGCCACTGGGAGCAGTTGAGGAGATATAGCTAAAACTAATTTAAGCAACTCCTCTTTTTTGTTTGGTTGAGCCATTTTAGTGGCGAGTGATGCTACTGCTGTAGCCATATTTATTTTTGAATTTCTTTTTGACATAATAATGTCTTTCCCGTTATCAAGTTCGGCTCTGTTTTATCATACTTATGAGATTAAAAATAAATCTCAAACCTTTAAATAATAAACTTCACAGTGAAGTGTTAATTTGTTTTAAGAACAAAAAACAAAAAAAAGAGATTAAAAATGAAATTTTAAAAAATTAACCTTATTATAAGTTTAAATAAGATAAAATAGACTCCTATAACACTTTATGCTTTATAGCAAAATTTAAAAGGAAAAAAATGATTAAAAATAAAAAAATGCTTGATATTGATGGAAATCAAATAAAAGAAGGGTCTATTGTTACTGTTTCTCAATTTGCTCAATCAATATTTCATATTGAGAAGATAGATGAGAAAGATTTATATTTTTATAAAACAACTTTACCTCATATCTATTCTAATTTTGATGGTGAATTCACTTATAAAAAATATTCTGATACAGAATATATTGTTTGTAGAGATGGAAAACCGTTTGGAATGGAAATACCTGAAGTTATTAATAATAAGACTGTATTTATGATGTCTTCTGAACATGATATCCCTGAAATGGATGTTAAAAAAGGTGATATGGTTCTTTGCTTCGGTGGAGAAGGATATGCTGCTGGTGTTTTTAGATATGATAGAAATACATTGAAGTTATTTTCCTACAAAGGAAAATAGCTACTAATTCTCTTTGAGAATTAGTATTTGAAGTTTATGGCTTCGTTAATTTTATCTATTTCAGACAAACTTAACAATTCATATGGAAACTCACTATTCTCAATCGAGAGATTAGTTCCTATATTACAGAATATTTCATCATTATTTACAGATGTATGTAAAAATTCATGTCCTATTCCAAACCACATGTCATCACCCATTACAAAGGCACTCATATGTTTCTCATTATAAGAATCAATAGATCCAATTTTTAACTCATTATTCTCGTTAACCGCAATAATGACTTGAACACCATTGATATCTTTCTTAATTAATTCAGTCATTATTGTTCTCCTTTAAAATAATCACATTTTTCTTTTTTACCAGAAACATCTTTATTAAAATAAGATGAACGTTTTTCATGACATATTCCAGCATCATTTAATGAGCAATTATCACAATTTGTAAATTGATATTCTGTAATGTTAGCTATCACTGAACATTTTCCATTGTGTACAGTTAAAAACTCTAACTCCATATCACAGATATCTATATTAGATTTGTTTTCATCATTATATTGATGCTGAACCATTCCATAGAACATATCTATATTATATTTCAACAAATCAAATGGTTTATATTCACCTAACATGAATAACATTGGTTTATTTTTCATTACCATTCTCCTTTTATAAATTTTGCTAAGTCAGACACAGTCTGACAACCTTTATCTATTGCTTCTTTTAAGATAGTTAAATCTTTCATTTTTTTCCTTAGTTTATTTCCCCAAAAAGGGAAAACATTATTTCATTGCTGGGAAAGCAATGATATCTCTAATGGTATGAGAGTTAGTAAATAACATCACTAATCTATCAATACCAATACCTGTTCCTGCCGTTGGAGGCATAGCATTCATTAAAGCTTCAATGAAGTCTTCATCCATATGCATGGACTCATCATCTTCATCATCAAGATCTTTTCCATTTACTTGAGCTTCAAATCTTTCATATTGATCAAATGGGTCATTCAACTCATTAAATCCATTTGCTAATTCTCTACCAGCTACAAATAACTCAAATCTCTCAGTTAAAGAAGGATTTTTATCCATTCTTCTTGCAAGAGGAGAAATGTCTGCTGGATATTCAGTAATGAATGTTGGATTAATCAATTTATCTTCAACAAAGTCATCAAAAGCAATTTCCCATAATTTACCCAAAGGTAATGTTCCATTTGCTTTTTCAGAACCTTGTTCTCTAAGATACATTGAAAGTGGTTCAACATCATCAATTACATCTTCAGGAATATTCCCGATTGTAATCAATGCTTCTCTAAATGGAATACGATTCCATTCATTTAAGTCAATACTCATATCAATTGCAGGTGTAACAACTTCTTCTTGATCATTAAGAACTTCAGCTCTACTATAATCAAGAATATAATCTTTATTACCTTTAACTTTACGATAGATTTTTTTGAATAATTTTTCTATCATTTTCATGTGTTCTTTATATGTAGCATATGCTTCATAGAACTCAATTGAGGTAAATTCAGGATTATGTGTTGCATCTACCCCTTCATTTCTAAAACATTGATTCATTTCAAATACTTTTTCCATACCACCAACAACTAATCTTTTAAGATAAAGTTCTGGAGCAATTCTTAAGTATCTCTCTGCATCAAGTGCATTATGAAATGTTACGAATGGTCTTGCATTCGCTCCACCAGGAATTGAATTTAACATTGGTGTTCTTACAGATAAGAAATCTTTTTTTACAAAGAAAGTAGAAATAATTGACTCTATTTTACTTCTTGTAATAAGTTTTTCTAAAACATCTTCATTTGAAATCATATCAAGATATCTTTTACGATATTTTGTTTCTTCATCTTGAAGACCTGCATGCTTACCAATTGGTGTAGCTGTTGATTTAGCAACAATGCTAAACTTTAAGATTCTTAATGTTAGTTCTCCTGTTTTTGTCATAAAAGGGAATCCTGTCATAGAAACAATATCACCTGTATCTAAACATCCTTTTTTAAAGAAAGCAAAATCTTCTGATTCATCTCTAGAGATAAACCCTTGAATATTTCCAGAAGGATCTACAATATTTAAGAATCCTGCTTTTCCCATATCTCTATGGAGTTTTACTCTTCCGACCATAGTTTCAGATACATTTGTATCACCAACTTCATCTTGAATATGACTATATTTTTCTAAAAAATCTTTAGCTAATATAGTTCTTTTATCAATTTTTGAACTATTTGGATAGGGTGTTTTACCTAATTCTTTGATTCTCTCAAACTTTGCTTGTTTAGCTTTTGTATATTGATTATCAAATAATTTTGGTATTTCGTTCTTTCTTGCCATGTTAGTGCCTTTGTTTTAATTTGTTTTATGTATATATATAAATAATACATTTTCTGTTATAGAGTTGAAATTATATAAAATCAACTATTGATATAATATAGTAAAAAAGATTAAATCTTGTTGAATTTAAAACTAAATCGGACTTATTTTATTCTTTTTTTCTTTAAAATGCATTTATTAAGATGATATTTGATTTTTATAATATAATCATGTCATAAAGGAGGAGAAAACAAGATGTTAAAGAAAAATACTGATATAAAAAATATTTTATCTATTAATCCTTATGACAATGTTTTTTACAATTATAAGAAAAATAAAATTGCAAAAACAAAGAACATATCGTTTGATAAATTAAATTATGTATCTTCATATATCTTAAACAAGGAGACGATTGTTAGTAATATACATATTAATAATAGTATTCCTGATGAAGATGTTGAAGATATTTTATTATTAAAAGTTTATGAAGAATTAAATTTAGATGAAGCTATTGAATACACTATTAAATTTATTGAACTTAAAAATGCCAATATAGAGAATGAGAGAGTGTTCTCAGTTTTTGTTGTTGAAGTAGAGAGATTATTCACATTATTTAAGGATAAGGTTGTTGATTCAAAGTTTATAGATTCTATTGTCCCAGCAGCATTATTATATAAACCATTATATACAAGAGAAATTTTAGAGGAAAAGAAAAATGATATATTTATTTATCTTACTAAAGATGATACTTCTATTACATTATATAAAGATGGTGAATATTTATATTCAAAATCTATTCCATACTCATTAAATAATATTTATGAAAAATTTTCTGAATCAAGTGGAAATAAAATTGATGAAGAAAAATTCTTTAAAATATTAAAAGATGAAGGGTTAAAATCATCTAATGAGGATTATCAACAACATTTAATTAAAGTGTTAGGAGATATGTTTGTAAATATAAATGATGTTATTATTTATATTAAGAGAGCATTTAATGTGGATAACATTGACAATCTATTTATTGGAACAGATTCTGGAAACATAATTGGGTTGGATTCTTATTCTAACAATTATTTAGGATTAGCATCTAGAGAGTTAGATTTTGATTATAGTATAGGACATGATGAATATTATATAGACCAATATCATTATTTATTATCTATTTCTTCTGAAGAGTCTATTTTAGATGATGAGTATAATATCAATTTCTCTGTATTCCCAAGACCACCAGCATTTCAAAACAGAGCATCAGGTCAATTCATTATAACAATGTTTTTATCTATATCTGTTGCGATAGGATATCCATTATTTTTCTTAATAAATTCCTATATAAATGATGCTAAGATATATGGTTTAGATATTCAAGATAAAGCTTTATCTATTGAGACAACTAAATATAAGTCTCTTATTAATAGTAAACTTCAAAAGATTAAAGTTGTTGATTCTAAAATTGAGAGAGAAAATAATATTTATGTTTCTAAAACAAAAACATTAAATTCAATTTATGACAAAAAAGTAAACTATAGAATGAAGTCAAATACATTTCATAATATTTCAAAAGATATTGAGCAGTTTGATATTAAGGTAAATAATATCAAGAGTGATAATGATACAATTTATTTAACATTAATTGCTTCAGATGATGTAAAAGTTACTGAGTTCATTAAATATATATCAGCTAAATATTTTGATGAACTTAAATTTATTGATATTGAAGAACTAACAAAAGTAAAGGGTGGTGATTTCTTTACAGGAATATTAAAGGTGGAATTAAAATGAAAATAATAGAAGAAAAATTAAGTGAATTAGATAATTATTTTAGTAATAAAAAAGAAACTGAAAAATGGGGAATCATTATTGGAGTTGCTGGGCTTATAGCTTATTTAGCTTTCACAGTGTTCTTACCATTTGCAGAAGAAAAATTTAATTCTACAGAAGCGACAAAGAAGTCATTAGAAATAAGTATTGTTGATCATAAAAGCTATCTTACTTCTATTACAAAAGGTGGAGACAAAGACTATTATTTGAAAAAATATGATGTTGATTTATCTAGAAAGAATAAAGAGTTAGGATTTATTAGAAAAGAAGTTTTTGATATTGATTCAAGTCTTTCTAAGTTATCTGACATGTTATTTAATGAGAAAAGTTGGTCAATCTTCTTAAACTCTTTAACTAATAATGCTACTGACAATGGATTAGAGGTAACATATATAAAAAATAAATATGTTGACAATAATGGTAGTTTTGGACATATTTTAGAAATAGAATTAGGTTGTGAAGGGAGTTATAAAAGTATTGTTAAATTTATGAACTCTGTAGAGCAAAACAAATTGGTAACTGATATTTATGGAAGTAGTTTATCTTTAGAGGAAAACTCTACACTAATATCAGCTGACTTAAACATATCAGTATGGGGGATAAATCATTGAAAAAGTTTATACTAATAGGATTGTTAACTTCTCTAGCATTAAATGCTTCAGAGGTTCACGATATGAAGATTAAGAAGATTAGGGAAGAGAGACCAAGTGTTTCTTTGAAAAAACTAGAGACAACTAAGGAACCTTTCGCTATAATTAAGAAGAAAGAAAATAAAAAGGTAATTGTTGTTCCTGATGAAGTAATTGCTGAGTCAACTTTTATGCTTGATGGCATAATGAACAAAACTGCTTATATCAATGGAGATTGGTATAAGATTGGTGATGTTATTGATGGATATACAATTGGGTATATTGGGAAGAAAGGTGTGGTTTTAAGAAAGGATAACGATATTAAAAAAGTTTTCGTTCATAAACAAATTAAAAATAAAATTGATTTTAATATAAAATAGGAGGATTAAAATGAAAATACTAAAAAAAGTTGCTTTACTGGGTGTCATTTCAACATCGGTATTCGCAGGGAGTGTGTCTTGTGATAAGAAGTTATTTAGTGTCACTATTGACAATAGATTAACTATTTCTGATGTAATTGAGAATATTGCTGAAAGTTGTGAGTATTCTGTAATTGTTAAAGATGAAGGTGCTAGACAAAGAATGAATAAAAAGGTTTATTACCTTAAAATTAAGAATAATACGATTAGAGGATTCTTAAACACTGTATTAAAAGATAGTGATTTAAATTATTCTTTAAAAAATAATAAACTTAAAATTTCTTATTTAACAACAAAAACATTTAAAGTAGATTATATTTCTGGAATCAGAACTGGAAAAAGTAGTGCAACTGTTACTATTGCTAATTCTCAAAGTTCTTTAGCTGGACAATCTGGTAATACAGGTGGTCAAGAAGGTGCTCAAAATTTACCTGATGGTGGACAAGGATCAACATCAACTAAAACTGGAATCTCAATTGAAACTAATAATGAGTTTAAATTTTGGAGAACAATTAGTGATGAGTTAAATAGAATCCTAATTAGTGCTGGAGATGGTGGAGCTTATTATGAAAAGACTTCTGATAATGGTTGGACTGGTGCTGATGGTAGAGTATGGTCTCATGATCCATTAAAACCTATTGTTAACCCTGAAGCAGGTATGATTACTGTAACTGGAACTAATGATCAATTAGCAAGAGTTTCTAAATATCTACAATCTTTAACTAGACAAATTAAAAGACAAGTTTTAATTGATGTTAAAATTCTTGGTGTCGTTTTCAATAATAGCAAAACAACAGGTGTTGATTGGAATCAAATTTACAAATTGCAAAATTTCCAAGTTGATTCATTATTAATGTCTCAGAAAAATGTTTCTGGATTCTTGTTTGATAAAAATGATGGAATTACTGAAACTACTTTTAGAGAAGGAGCTAAGCCTAAAAATGGTGGTGTGATTAATATTACTGGAAGTGTTGCTGTTGACCAAATTGTTAAGTTTTTAAGCACACAAGGTGATGTAAAAGCTATTTCTAGCCCAAGAATAATGACGTTGAATAATCAACCAGCATTAATCTCTGTAGGTCAAGAAATCTTTTATAAAATTAAGTCTACTTCTTCTTTAGGTCAGAATAGTAGTGGAACTGCTGAAGGTGAGGTAGTTGATTCTGTATTTGCTGGTATATTACTTGATATTACACCTCAGATATCTAAAAATGGAATGGTTACTTTAAGAATTAATCCATCTATTACTGATACTGTGGATGATGTTTCAACGGAAGCAATTAGAAGTATTCCACCTGATTTAAGAAAAAGACAAATATCATCTGTTGTAACTATAAAAGATGGTAGTCATGCTATTCTTGGTGGTTTAATTACTACATCAACAGGAGAGATTGTAACAAAGGTTCCATTACTTGGTGATATGCCATTAATTGAACATGCGTTTAAGAAAACAGAGAAAATAGAGAAAGTTGAAGAACTAGTATTTATTATTACTCCTCATATTATAAAAAATGAGAAAACACTAAATCTTAAAGACTTAGGATACACTAAACTTTAAGACTTTTGGAGACCTCTTGGTCTCCATTTATTAATTATTCAAAACTACAAATCACATAAACTTTACTAAATAAATAAAAATAATTTTACATTTTAAGATATAATTTAAAAAATAGAGATTTTAATAAAATCCACAGGAAAAATATATGGTAAAATTAATAAAAATAATGATAGAAGAAGGTGTTCTTGAAAAAGATTCGTTACATAAATTAGTAAGAATGAGACCTCCAAAGGAGATTAGTTTTTATAACTTGATCTCTGAAAAGATGATTGATCTTCCTACTGTTGAAGTTTTCCTCGCTAAAAAAGTCAAGGAAGGAACAATTAGATTATCTCACTTGGAGAAAATTCAAGGAATAGATATTGCTCCAATTATTGAAGAAATTGCTCGTGATTTAAAAATTGAGTATGTTGATTTAGATAATGTTGAAATTGAGATGCAATTATTCTCTAAATTCCCTTATAAGCAGTTATTAAAATATAGTGCTTTACCTGTTTCAGAAACAGACCTAAGTGTTTTAATGGTTTTTGAAGACCCTTTAAACCTAGGAGCACAAGATGCTTTACAAAGACTTTATCCTCAAAAGCCTATTCGAGTAGCAATTGCTAAACCTAAGGAAATAACTAAACATCTTCAAAGACTTGAAATTAATGAGAGTATTAAGGGTTTAATTAAAACAATTAGAGATGATTTAAATAATATTGTTGATGAAGATGATTCTGATTCACCAGCTATTTTAAGATTAATTGATATTATACTTAAATCTGCTATATATGATGGAGCTTCTGATATCCATATCGAAGCAACAGAAAAAAGTTGTAGTGTTAGATTAAGAACAGATGGTATGCTTCAACAAGCATTTACTTTTGATAAAGATATCTTTAGTCCTTTATCATCTAGAATGAAATTATTATCTAACCTTGATATCGCAGAGAAAAGAAAACCTCAAGATGGAAGATTTAGTCATGTTGTTGTTGGAAAAGAATTTGACTTTAGGGTTTCTACACTACCTACTATTCAAGGAGAATCAATTGTTTTAAGAATATTAGATAAAACGAAAGCTATGATTAAACTTGAAGATGCAGGTATGAGTAAATTTTGTTTTGATAGATTCTCTGAAGCTATTAAGGTTCCTTATGGTATTGTTCTTGTTACTGGACCTACTGGTTCTGGTAAAACAACTACTTTGTATGGAGCATTAAATGCTATTAAAGATACTAAAGATAAAATTATTACTGTTGAAGACCCTGTTGAATATCAAATGGGTGGACTACAACAAGTAAATGTAAAAAAAGAAATTGGATTAGGTTTTGCAGATGCTCTTAAATCAATCCTAAGACAAGATCCTGATAAGATTATGATTGGAGAGATTAGAGATCAAGAAACATTAAGAATTGCTATTCAAGCAGCACTTACTGGTCACCTTGTTTTATCTACACTGCATACTAATGATGCTATCTCTGCTGTAACAAGAATCCTTGATATGGGTATTGAAGAATATCTTGTTTCTGGAGCACTTGTTGCTATTCAAGCTCAAAGACTTATTAGAAAAATATGTCCTGCTTGTAAGATAGAAACTAAACTTGAAGCTGCTCTTTATGATGAAGTTAAAGATTTCCTTCCTCAAAATCCAAAGTTCTTTAAAGGTGAAGGATGTAAAGAGTGTAATCACTCTGGATATTCTGGTAGAGAAATGATTTCAGAGGTTTTAACTATTTCTGAAACATTATCAAGACTAATTGCTGCTAAGGCTTCAAAAGAAGAATTAACAACTCAGGCATTAGAAGAAGGATTTGTAACTATGTTTGAAGATGGTATAAATAAAGCTCTTTCAGGTAAATCAACTGTAGCAGAAATCTTTAGAGTTGCTAGACTATAAGTCTAGACGCTCTACATAAAATATTTCACAAGCTCCTGCTCCACTATCTCTTCTGGTAGTTGAGCTTTTCCATATATATCCATTCTCTCCAGTTATTTTTACTAAATATCCTTTCATCTTAATAATACTACCCTTTTTTACATTTTTTAAATTTTCTTTAACTAATTCATTAGCAGGAATAATATGTGTATTCGCACTACTATATTTAACTTCATTAATTGAAATAGGTAATGTTGTAGTTTTACTTCTCCATCTATACCATCTTCCTGATTGAGATATATTTAATGTTTCTAAAACTGACTCATCTGACATATGTCCCCAACCTAATGCTAAATCAGTTGGAGAAAACTTTGAACCCATATCAGAATAATCTTTCCTTGATAGAACTTTTGCCTCTATCTCATACGATGCTAATTTCTCAACATCATATCCTTTGAATTTAAATGAATCTTTTAAATATATGTCATTCTGTATTGGTTCATTAGAAACCTTTACCCCAGGTCCATATTCCACAACTTCTTCTTTATTTATATGATATATAAAAATTCCTAATATAATTATAATTATTATTCCTTTAATACCTATTATTGGCTTTTTCTCATATGGTGAATACAAATCTTCTCTCCTTTTTTAAACAATTATATTCTAATTATTGACAAAAAATACAAAAGATAATATAATACACAAAAAGGATTCACAATGACTAATGAAGAAAGACAAATTAAAATAGATGAGATATTAGCGAAAACATTAAATGAGGATGAAATTATTAGCTATAACTCATTAGGAACATCCCTTGGAATAATATATGGTCTAATGTTTGCCTTAGAAGAAGAAGGCATACTTGAAGCTTTTGGAAAAGACTCAACTATAAAAATAAAAGAAGCTATGACAATTATTACAGAGTATACTCAAAAAGGTATTGAATTAGAATTAACTAAAGAAAAAGTAGAAGAGATTAGAGACAATTTAATTGAAAATGAATTAGTTTAAGGAGTTGTTAATCTTAATATAGATATAATCTTATATTAAATAAGGTTCATTCATGAAAAAATCAAAAGAACAAAAGAAAATCATTAAGGCTCTTGAGAGCTTTAATACCATTAATGTTAACTCATTATCAGGAACTGGGAAAACAACTCTCTTAGAAGCCATTTCAATAGCAAATCCAGACTATTCCTTTCTATATATTGTCTTTAATAAGAAAAATCAAATTGAAGCTAATGAAAGATTCCCTACGAATACTATTTCAAAAACTATAAATGGATTAGCTTATGGCTTTGTTAGACAAAATTCAAACATAAATCTTAATTTTGATAATATCATTAACTACACTGCCAAAGAGATATCTACAATTTATAAAATATCATATGGACCTGCACAAGCTGCTTTGGATTCTTTAAATAATTATTGTATCTCTGATGAAATTGATTTTCCTGAAGATAATACTATTGCTAATAAAATATTTGAAGATATGAAAGATAACAAAATAAAAATTACACACGATTTTTATGTTAAGTTCTTTCAATTAATGTTATTTAATAATATTGTTGAATTATCTTATGATTTTGGTTTATTAGATGAGTCTCAAGATACGAATTTAGTAACACTAGATATTTTTAAAAGAATTAATTTTAATAAAAGAGTCTATGTTGGTGATAAAAATCAAAGAATTTATAGTTTTAGAGGATCTCAAGATATATTTGATCTTACTGATGGTAAAGAATACTTCTTAACTGAAACTTTTAGATGTCATAAAGATATTTCTGATGTAGCTAACATTATTTTAAGTAGATTTAAAGATGTTGAAAATCTTTTACGAAGTAGAATTAGTGAAAAAGAAAAAATTAAAACAGAAGCTTTCTTAAGTAGAACTAATTCTGAATTAATTAAATTAATGGATGACTTAATGAAAAAGAATAAAAAGTTTCAAACTATTAGAAACCCTACATTCATTTTTCAACTTGTTATTGATGTATACTATTTTCAGAATAGTCAAAACTACAATATAAAGAATAATCATTATTTAAAAGATTTTAGAAATCCAAAAGAGCTTTCTGAATATGCTGAAGAAGTTAATGATAGAGAATTATTATCTGCTATAAAAATAGTTGGAACTTATGGTAAAAAGATATTTGATATTAAAAAAATTGCTGATAAATATTTTTATGATAAAATAACTATTTTTAAAATATTCTTATCAACAGCACATACTTCAAAAGGTTTAGAGTGGGATAAAGTTACTATCTTAGAGGATTTTAATTTATTCTCTAAATTAATTGTTGATTCAGGATATAACACTATAAAAGAGTTTAGAAAAAATATTGATTTCTTGCCTTCTGAAATTGTTGATGAAGTTAATCTTTATTATATTGCTATTACCAGAGCTAAATATAAATTAGAGATGTTAGGTGATGCTCCTTTAGAGCTTTATTTAACTGATAAAGAAATCAATAAAAAAGTTAAAGAAATGAAAAATGATAAAAAAATAAAAAAGGAAAATAAATGATTTTAAAATATATACTTACGGGAAGTTTAGTTATCTTGTTATCTGGATGTTCAACCAGTCAGATTCGTTTACCAAAATTAAACATGTTTAATAAAAAGGAGACTGTTGTAAAGAAGACACTTCTTCTTAAAACATATAGTGCTGAAGAAATTTCTAACAAGAAGTTTATTAAAGATATTAAAAGAGTTGGTTTATTAACTAAAAGTGATCCTAAATATCGTCGATTAGATTTAAATAGTCCTGAGAAAAAAGATTGGTTTAGAAATATTACATATTCACTTTGGAAGAGAGATATATCAAATAGTCAATTTATCAAGTTAGCTTTACAGAAATATCCAACTCATGAATATGAGTTTTTATTTATACAAAGAAACTTTTAATCTTTCTCATTTTCTATCTCAATAAAATTCTTAGAATCACCTAAGATTATTTTTTGAGTTGGATATGCTATTGTCACATTCTCTTCTTTTTGAATTGCTTCAATAATCTCAATAGATATAGTGCTCCTTAATGTTAATGTAGCATATGAGTTAGTTAAATACCATCCACTTACCTTTATCCCATATGTTTCTATAGATGAGAAAAATCTCGGTTCTACATTTGCATTTCGTATACTATATTGACCTCTCATTTTATTTACTTGCTTCCTTGTCATATCTGTATAACCTTTAGAATATTTTTTTATAATTGTTTTCATAATACTATTTGCTTTTTGAATATCCGAATCAAAAGTAATCATAATATCTATCCCATCCCATACAGTTTTTAATTCTGAATGTGAGTAGTTTGCTATCATATCTGTAAAAATAAAATTATTTGGAATAAATATCATTCTTCCTGCTCTTCTATTTTGAGTAACTGTTGTTAATGTTATATCTTCTTGTATTGTCATTCTTAATAATGAGATATCTACTATATCTCCAACATACTCCATTCCTTCTTTAACAAACTTAACTCTATCTCCTACTTTTACAGAATTACCTAAAAGGATTACAATCCATCCAAGTAAAGACATAAACCAATCTTTCATAGCAATTGCTATACCTGCAGAAGCAAATCCAAGGATAGTAATTAAATAACTAATATCATCCGTATATGAGAACATCAATATAATTATAAATATTGTAAAAAAGAAAACATTTATTAATTTATTAATTGAATAGTATTTTTTATTATCTATTAAGAACTTTTTTATTATTAACTTTAATAATATCAATATTATAATAAAAATTAAAATTATCTTACCAGTATCTATTGTTTTTGAAACTTCTTTTTCTATATCTTCCTTTATTTTATATTCAATTTCTTCAATCTTTTTAGAAAATGATTTCTTAGATAGATTAAATATATCTAAAATCACATTAAACTTGTTAATTTCGTCCTCAATTTCTTTTTTCTCTGCCTTATCCTTAATTAAATCCCTTTTAACGTTTAAATCAGCGATTATGCGAATAAGTGAATTATAATTCTCAAAATATTTTTCTTTCTTTTTTTCAATATCTTCTTTGAATGTTATTGCTTCTATAATTGTAATAGGATTATCAACCGTAGGGGCATTCTCTATTTTGGGTGGTGCCATTAATTTTTTAAATGGATCATTTTGACTATAATCTGTAATTAATTCAAGTTTTTTATCTATAGACAAAATCTTTTTTTCTAAAATAGATAAAGTCTCTTTTTCTTTTTTTGTTTGTCTTTTCTTCTTTATTATTTTAGCTATTGTTATTTTTGATTCTTTTTGTTCTTTTATTAAGTCTCTATATATAATATAATTATTATAAACCTTTGCCCAAATATTATCTTCAATACGTTTAGTAATATTTTGTTTAATTTTATTTTCTGCTAAAATTTGTAAAGTTTTGTTGTATGCTTCTTTTGTAGGTGAGTATAATGAAGTGCTATTTGAATAAGATAGACTCATCAATGAAACTACTATTAATATAATTTTAATCATTTGAGTCTTCTCCCTATTTATAACTTATTAAGTATTTTTAAAATGATAGCCTTTTTATTGCTTTTTCTCTATTAATTTGTCCAGAAACATATTCTCCTTCAATATATTCTATTTCTGAATAAACCTTATTTTTTAAATAATCTCCATCAATGGCTTGTTTACTGGTCATTCTCATTATTTTAAAATTTGGAAAGCTATTTAATATATCAGTCTTAACTGGTGAGCTATTCCATACTTCTATTTGTTTTTCATGACTTAATGATGAAACTTTTAACATTGGATCTCCAACACTATTTGTTCCCATATAAATATTTTCTTTTTTTTCTTGATGTTTAGTTGATTTTGGAGAATCATCTATTTTCTCCAAAAAAGTTGTTAATAAAAAATATGCTCCTACACCAATAGCCATATAAAACAATAGACCTTTATTCATTTCTAAACCCTCCTATTTCTTGATTTGTGATTTTAAAGATAAAAACTTTGCCCAATATGTTTTTGTTAATCCTTCTATTAATTCAATATTCTCACAAAATTGAATATCATATAATGTTTCTGCTAATGGTTCTATTCTTAAATTACTTGCTGCTCCTTTAAGTAAGTGTCCAATCTCTTGTATTGTTTTTAAGTCATCTTTTCTATATGCTTCGATCATATTAACTGTTTCAGTTTCGGCTTGTTCAATATATTCTTCAACAAATTCTTCAATAATATCTTCAGGTATACCTAAATCATTCGCTGCTTTACTAATTTGAAAATCAAAATGAACAGACTCTACATCATCTAATGAAAAGCCATTTCTTACATAATTTTCTGTTTCTTCAGCTTTTTCTTCTACAATATCAACTACTTCGTCAGGTTCAGTGTCAGATAAATCTAAATCAACTAAGTCTTCCTTAACTTCTTTTACAACTTCAACTAAGTCCTCAGGTTCATCAGATAAATCTAAATCAACTAAATCTTCTTTAACTTCTTTTACAACTTCAACTATCTTTTCAGGTTCTTCAGATAAATCTAAATCTATTGATAAGTCATCATTTACTTCTTCAACTATCTTTTCAGGTTCAACTATTTTTTCAGGTTCTTCAGATAAATCTAAGTCTATTGATAGGTCATCCTTTATTTCTTTTACAACTTCAACTATCTTTTCAGGCTCTTCAGATAAATCTAATGATATCTCTTCTTTGTTATCTATAGACGGTTCAGTTACAACTTCTTCTGTATGTAATAAATCATCTAATTTATCATAGAAACTATTTATACTTTCTTTTTTCTTAGATTTACTTAAAGAGTCTATATTAGTTAAATCTTTTGTAACAGATGTTAAATATAACATTTCTGAAAGATTTAATATTTTCTCAATACCTTTCTGGTA
>Ga0256824_10000453_pt1 | contig 15732 bp, 16 predicted proteins | sample CV67metaG_FD_191570 | JGI IMG/M metagenome (GOLD analysis project Ga0256824, IMG submission 191570) | Hydrothermal vent microbial communities from East Pacific Rise, Pacific Ocean - CV67 | ecosystem: Environmental > Aquatic > Marine > Hydrothermal vents | place: Pacific Ocean: East Pacific Rise...
AAAACTCTCCAGCTTTCTTATGGTTCTGGATGAATGCTTTTGGTAACTTCTTAGGTGCTGGTATATGGGGCTTTTTCCATACACTACCACAAGTAAACCTTTATACACACGGTACACAGTTTACATCAGCTCACGGACACTTAGCGTTCTTTGGTGCTTATGCAACTATTCTTATCGGTATGATGTATCTTGCTATTCAAGGTACAAATGGTATTAAAGTTATGAAAAATACTAAAGCATCTATCTGGTCAATTAGTCTTTTAGTTGGTGGTATGATGGGTATGACTATCGCACTTACTATCGCTGGTTATGTTCAAGTTCTAGTTTCTCGTGCACAAATGGGTGCTACATGGGCTGGTTACTTCGATGGACAAGCTGGTATGTGGTTCTCACAAGCTATGGATTGGAGACTTATAGGTGGATTAATGATGTTTACAGGTTTTGCACTATTAATCAAAGATATGTTAAGTACTGGTAAAAATCCAGTACACGAAAGATAAGGAGAGATACTATGTTTGAACAGATGACAGACGTTGTACCAAGCTTTTTTGCTTGGTTAAACCAAGGTCCATTAACACTAACGATTTTTCTTCACTCTATTATTGTACTTCCAATGTTATGGATTTACAAACAAGAGAAAACTCGTTTAGAGAACGAAAGTTAACCAATAGTTCTATTTGTCGGCTGGCTCCATTGGGGCCTGCCTATCTTAATTTTAAAGGAAGAATAAAATGAGATTTAATAAATTAGTAATGTCAGCTGCTGCTCTAGCAGTAGTAAGTTCAGGTCTATTTGCTGGTACATCTAGTATGGATGTTGAAAAAGTATTTGAGAGAGAGTGTCAAGGTTGTCACGGTCCAAATCACGAAGGTGGTGTTGGTTCTGATTTACGTCCAGCTGTTACAGCAAAGAAAAATTCATATACACTTGCTGAGACTATCTTAAATGGTCGTCCAGGTACGGCTATGCCAGAGTTTAAAGAAAAATTCTCTAAAGGCGATGCTGATAAAATGGTTGATTACATTCAACATTTTAAAGGTAAAAAGATGTCTGTTTTAACAATGGAAACTGTTAAAGCTGGTTGGAAAAATCTTAATGACAGAATGGTATTTCTCAAGAAATATCCACATGCTGTAGATGTTAAGAAAAATACAGATATCTGTTTCGTAACAGAGCGTGATGCTGAGCGTGTTGCATTTATTGATGGTACTACAGGTAAAGTTTTATCTAAGCACCCTGCTGGTTTTGCGGTTCACGTAACAGTAACAAATAAACGTCAACCTCGTTATGCTTACTCTATCTCTCGTTCAGGTCTAGTAACTATGTTCGACCTTAACACACCGGGTCAACAAAAAATTGCTCAGATTCAAGTTGGATCTGATTCACGTGGTCTAGCAGTTTCACCAGATGGTAAATACCTAATGGCTGGTAACTACGTTCCAGGTGGTGCAATTCTTATGGATGCAATGACTCTTGAGCCATTAAAAGTTTATCCAACTTCATCTGTAATTGATACTGATGGTAACATCGGTTCATCTCGTGTAGCTGGTATTTATGATACACCATATGGTCCATATATCGCATTTGCACTTAAAGATGCAGGTCATGTTTATATCGTAGATTATTCTAAACCAAACTTTCCAATTGTTGGTGATATTCCAAACATTGGTAAAATTCTTCATGATGGTTTCCTAAATGAAGGTAAAGAGATTGGTCGTTACCTGTTCCAAGCATCACAAGGTTCTGATGTTATCGGTGTAGTTGATTTTAAAACTAAAACTTTAGTAACTAAAATTTACACAGGTCCTTCAGCTAAGCCACACCCAGGTCAAGGTTCTTCTTTCTTTAATGAAGGTCTAGGTCAACAACTTGGTGCTACTGTTAACATGAACTTAGGTCAAGTTACTATTTGGGATGATAACTTCGATGTTATCCGTCAAATTCCAACAGCTGGTGGTGGTTTATTCATCGGTACATCTGAGCATACTCCATTCTTATGGGCAGATAATGTACTTGGTGGGTCTTCTAACTGGAATAAAGTTTACTTAATTAATAAACAAACTTTAGAAGTTGATAGAATTCTTACTGTTGGTACAAAAAAAGGTAGTATTACTGATCCTGTAACTCATAAAAAACTTTATGAGTGGAAAGTTCCAACTGTTAAAGATGCTAAAGGTAAAGCAATTACTCCACGTATCTTACATGCAGAGCCAGCTAATCACGGTCACTGGACTATGATTTCTGAGTGGAACTGTGGTCGTATCGGTATCTATGAAGCTAAAACAGGTAAATTTGTTAAATACATCAAAGGTTTAACAACTCCTACTTTTACTTACTCTATCGAACACCGTCAAACAATTCCAGGAGCTTAATCCTCGGATAACTTTTCTCCCTCCTGGGAGAAAATGATATAAATCAATTCCTCCTTTTAAAATTTACACTACAATAATTATTATAATAACAATCTATAACAAAAAATTATAATTTCATATTTTAACACTCTATGCCAAATTCCTTAGGTTTTAGGCTTTGTAAGCTTTATTTCAAGCTTCTTTTTGTTAGACTACTAAATTAAATGGAAAAAAATGACTAAAAAAATTTTATTAACAATGGCTTTTTGCTCTCTTTTATCATCCGATGAATTAGATGGCAAAAAAGTCTTTGAGACTTATTGTTGGGGCTGTCATCATCAGACAGCAGTTGCCTTTGGTCCCCCTTTTAGTGAAATCGCTAACAAGCGCACAAAAGAAGAGATACAGGCCTATATAATAGAACCAAAAGCTATGTATAAAGCATTTGGTTATAAACGTAGTGTTATGACACAACTTAAACTTAACGACAAAGAGATAGAGTCTATTAGTGACTATATCCTTACATACAAAGGTAAATAATGTTTAGACTATCAAATCTAATATCATCCGTAGTTGAAGATAAGCCAGAGAGAATTTTAGATGGTGCCATAGCTATTTGGAACTTTACAAACCGCTGTAACCTCTCATGTCTACACTGTTACTCAAAATCAACTCTTGATGAAGTTGACACATTAACCACAGCACAAATTAAAAAAACAATTTTAGAAATGAAAGCTAATGGTGTAAAATTTATTATATTCTCAGGTGGAGAACCACTAACAAGAAAAGACCTCTTTGAAATAGCTGATTTTTGTAAAGAGAATGGAATTATCACTTACCTTTCAAGTAACGGTCTCTACTTTACTAAAGGGAATGTTCAAAGAATTGTAGATACCTTTAACTACGTTGGAGTGAGTATAGATGGTGATGAGCCTACACATGACTACTTCCGTGGTCTTAAAGGTGCTTTTAAAGAGACTCTTAAAGCTGTTCAGCTTGCAAACTCTACTGGAGCTAAGGTTGGGATTCGTTTTACTATGACAAAAGATACTATCAACTCTTTAGAGTACATATTTGATTTAGCTGAACGTGAGAACATTCCTAAAGTCTATGTCTCTCATTTAGTCTACTCAGGACGTGGTTTAGACAACCTCAAAATGGACTTAACTAAAGAGCAGAGACGCAAAGCGATGGAGTTCATTTTAGCTAAAGCATTTGAGTACTATGAAACTGGTAGAGATATTGAAATTGTAACAGGAAACATGGAGATGGATGGAATTCTCTTTTTAAATGAGTTTGCTAAGAGGTATCCAGACTTAAAAGCTAAAATGAGGGATAGACTTGTAAAATGGGGCGGAAACTCTGCTGGTAGAAAATTACTTAACATCAACTCAGAAGGCGATGTAAGACCAGACCCATTCTTTCCTCTAACAGTAGGAAATATTATAGAGCAAGATTTTGGGGATGTATGGCACTCAGGAGAGCTTCTTGACGAGCTTCGCATTCATCCAAGAAAACAGATTAGCGGTATTTGTGCTACATGTGAGCAGATAGATATCTGTAATGGTGGAAGTCGTGCACGTGCTTATGCGATAACTGGAGATTTATGGAGTGAAGATCCATCGTGTTACTTAACTGAATTAGAAAGAAAGAGAGATTAAAATGGTACTAAAAAAATTATTATTAACTACAGCAATTGGTGTTTTAAGTTTAAGCACACTTCATGCAGCTAGCCTAAACCCTATTGCAGCGATGCTCAATACAAATGAGAAAGTATTTGTAGTTGAAAGAGAAAGTAGCTCTTTAGCAATTATTGAAAAAGGACTTACACGTGGTCACTTAAAAGGTATGCACAACATGAACCACGGTGTTGTAAAGTTTGATGGTAAAGATGGGTATGTCATTAGTCGTGATGGATGGGTTGTAAAGTTTGATCCTGAAGCCGAAAAAGTAGTAAAAGAGTTAAAAACAAGCGATAGTGCTATAGGTTTTACAATCACTAAAAACTTTTTAGCTGTTGCAAACTATGCGAAAAAAAGTGTTGACATTTTAGATAGAGATTTAAAGCCTTTACAATCCTTTGAGACTGGTTCTAAAAATGTTGGGATTAAAACTTATAAAGAGTATCTTATATTTTCACAGATGGACAATGACAAAATTACAGTTTTAAAAGATACCAACTATGGGAAAGGTCTTCCAAAATTTGTTATCTACAAAGAGTTTGAAAATGTAGGGACTATGCCTTTTGATGCGATGATAAAAGATAACAACTTCATTACAGGTTTTTTCCAGAGTGATTTCTTTGGTGTTGTCAATCTGGATACTATGAAGTACTCAAAAATTGATATTTTACTTGATGATAGAAAACCAGTTTTAAAAGTACCACACTTTGGTTTTTGGAGTATTGGTGGTGGGTATGTTTTCATTCCAGCAGTTGGAAATAATAAAGTTTTAGTCTATACACCTGACTTCAAATTTGTTCAAAATATTGAGACTGAAGGTTTACCAGTTTTTACAGCACTCTCTCCAGATAAAAAATACATGGCCGTCACATTTAGTGGTAAGAAATTCCCAGTTATTCAGATTATAGATACAACAACACTCAAAATCATAAAAAGATTTGAATTTGATGGAAAAGTTCTTCATGTACGTTGGTCAAATACAAGACCAAATCTTTATGTATCTGTAAATGATGCTAATAAAGTAGCGGTAATTAATACCGATAAATGGTATCTATCACGTGAGATGTTTGGTATTAAAAAGCCATCTGGTATATTTATTTATGAGGATAAAAAATAATGGGTAGAGTATATTTAACTGGAGCTGGGCCTGGAGACATTGAGTTACTAACCCTCAAAGCAGCACGTGTTATCAATGAAGCAGATGTTATCATCTATGATCGTCTTGCCAATCCAGATATTTTAGAGATGGCAAAAGATGGTTGTGAGTTTGTCTATGTTGGAAAAGAAGATGGTCGTCATATTATGCCTCAAGATGATATTAATGAAGTTATTTATCAGAATGCTCTAAAGCACTCCAACGTAGTTCGTCTTAAAGGTGGAGACCCATTTGTTTTTGGTCGCGGAGGAGAAGAAGCTCTTTACCTTCTTGAGCGTGATATAAAGTTTGACATTATTCCAGGTATTACATCGGCTATTAGTGGACCTGCTTATGCTGGGATTCCTGTTACTCACCGTGGTGTTTCTGTAAGCTTTAGAGTAGTTACTGGACATGAGTCTCCAAACAAAAAAATCTCTCAAATTCCATGGGATAACTTTAAAACAGATGACACAATTATCTTTTTAATGGGTCTACATAACCTTCCTAAAATAAGTGCAAAACTTATAGAGATAGGAAAAGCTAGTGATTACCCTGTGGCTGTTATATCAAAAGGAACAACAAAGGACCAAAGTGTTGTTGTTGGAACACTAGCCAACATCGTGGAAAAAGCCAAAGATGTCCCTACTCCTGCTCTTATTGTTGTTGGACAAGTAGTGAAACTTAGAGAACAGCTCAAATGGTTTGAGGGTAATGCATAACTCTACTCATAATTATAAAAATGCTATAGAGATTGCAAAAGATATATACTGGATTGGTATGTATCTTGAAAACGACCCCTTTCAGTGTCACCCCTACCTTATAAAAAATGGAAATGAATCTATCTTAATTGACCCAGGTTCTATGCTTGAGTTTGAAGAGACTGTTCGCAAAATACGCAGTGTTATAGATATTAAAGATGTTAAGTATATAGTTTTGCATCATCAAGACCCTGATTTAGTTGCAGCAGTCCCTGAGATAGAAAAACTAATAGCTAGAGAAGACTTACTTATCGTAACACACTCTAGGATGTCTCTACTGATTAAGCACTATCTTGTTACTTCAGATTACTATGAGATAGATAAACATGAAAACAGACTTATAACTCCAAATGGCTACCATCTTGATTTTCATACAACACCCTACTGTCACTCACCTGGTGCCTTTGTCAGTTATGAACCAAACAGTAAAACACTTTTTTCAGGTGATATTTTTGGTGGTATTGAAGAATCATGGGAGTTTTATGCGGATGAGACTTACTTTCTCAAAGCCAAACAGTTCCATCAAGAGTATATGCCTAGTAAAGATATATTTAACTATGCTCTCAATAAAATCCAAAAATTAGATATTAATCTCATTGCTCCGCAACATGGTTCTATTATAGAAAAAAAATATATTAAAAAACTCATTGAAGATATGAAAAATCTTGATTGTGGTTTATATATAGAAGATAAATATAATAGAGAACTCCTAAACACCATAGAAGAGCTCAAAGAGAAAGAGAAAACCATTCAAGAGCGTGACCGGCAACTCTTTGAGCAGTCTAAACGTGCAGAGATGGGTGAGATGATTGAAAATATTGCACATCAATGGAGACAACCCCTTGCTATAATCAATACTATTGTAGCCATTATGAAAGAGAAGAACAGTACAGAAGCACTTTCTCAAGAGGAAATTTCAAATAAACTCCAAAAAATGCAGACTAGAATTCTTTACATGTCTGACACTATTGAAGATTTTATGAACTACTACCGACCAAACAAAAGCATAGTTGTCTTTAAACTCATCGATGCACTTAACAAAGCACTTGAAATAGTAAACTTCAGTGACTCCAATCAAACAATTCAACTCAATATTCAAGCAGATAATAATGTATGTGTAAAAGGCTTACAAAACGAGTTTGTTCAAGTCATTGTCTCTATTCTTTCAAATATTTATGACCTTTTAGCAGAGCGTTCACTTGAAATTATCCATATAGATATTATACTTACTCAAGATTCTCAAAATGCCATACTAACCATAAATGATAATGCAGGTGGAATTGATGAAAAAAACTTATCAAAAATTTTCAATCCATACTTTACGACAAAACATCAATCCATGGGTACAGGTCTTGGACTCTACATCGCTAAAATGATAGTTGAGAATACAATGCATGGTACCCTTGATGTTAAAAACTCCAAAGATGGTGCACTATTTACTATAAGGACTCCCTATGCCAAACAATAACATACATATACTCGTTGCAGAAGATGAAGGGGAACTCAGAGAGTACCTCGTAGAGTACCTTCAATTATTTTTTAAAAATGTCTACTCAGCGAAATGTGGTCAAGAGGCTTATAAACTCTATCTAGAAAAAAAGCCAGAGATTATTTTGAGTGATATTAACATGCCAAATATGGATGGATTAAGTATGATTTCTCTTATTCGAGAGCGAGATATGAAAACTAAAATTATTGTAATGAGTGCCTACTCTGACAAAGAGAAACTTCTTAGTGCAATAGAGCTAAACCTCGTTACATACTTAGTTAAGCCTATTAAACTAGAGACACTCAAAGAGATTGTTTTAAAGACCATAGAGAGCATTGAGGCAGCATCTAGTAAGATATATTTACAAGATGGTATTTATTGGGATAAAGAGAAAAAAACTCTGCATGATATTTCTAAACAGATTATATTAAAAGATAAGGAGAGTATGCTGATGGAACTACTCTGTTCCAAAGTTAACAGTGCATTCTCAACTGAAAATATTTTCTATAAACTCTATGGTAATAGCGAAAAAGAGTACTCGGAGTATGCAATTACTTCACTTGTAAAACGTCTTCGTACAAAACTTCCAAAAAATACAATCCAAAATGAGTATGGATCAGGCTATAAAATCACTCTTATTTAAAGAAAATCCTTTTTTGCCTAAATGTGACAAACTTTCAGTGTATAATTTCTACTGAGACGACCTCACAAATTCAAAGCAAAATTAGAGAGTTGGAAGTGATTCCTCCAACTCTACAATCCCCTAAATATACTTTTTTTCCCAAGCCTCGAATGCAGGTGTAAAATACTCAATTCTTACTTTTTTAAATTCACGTGATGAGTAGAGTGGCATATGTGATTTGTTTGGTATCTCTTTAGCCATTTCATCTATAATCCCGTTCGTTTCCTCAGTAGTCTTACCGTGAACCATAGTAAAGAGGTTAAAAGGCCAGTTTGCATACTTAGGACGAAGATAACAGTGACTTACAGCACTAAAGGCAGCAGCACTTTCCCCTATCGCTTCGCCATTGGCTTCATCAACATCCCAAACAACCATTGCATTGGCACTAAAGCCAGCTTTTCTATGGTTAAGTATAGATGCAAAACGGCGCATTACTCCTGCCTCTTGGAGCTCTTGAAGCACGTTGAAGAAGGTCTCATAGGTAATATCCAAATCTTTAATAATTTGACCAAAAGGCTCACTAATAATATCTATGTCATACTGAGCACGTTTAATAATATCCATGTGAAGTGGAGTTAATTCAATATCTGTATGCACCACTTTTTTTACTTTCTCTTTTTTCTCATCTTTACCTGTTGTGTTAAGCTTTACATTGATTTTAAAGAGTTTGAGTGTTGGAAGCATAATATAATCCTCCGCCTCTGTTACTTTTGCAAGAATCTCCAATGTTTTTTCAAGTCCAAGTTTCGAATCAGGTGCAACACCAAGAGTAAACCAGATATTAAAGTCATGATTTCTCTCATAATTGTGTGAAATACCAGGGTGTGAGTTGATAATTTCAACCGCTGCATCAATTTTCTCTGCTGGAATTTTAAATGCAACTAAAGAGGAGATATACCCTAATCTTTTCGTATCAAAGATTGCTGATGTTTGGCGGATAATTTTATCTGCTTTTTGCGCTTGAAGGATTGAAAGAACTTCCTCTTCACCAATACCCAACTCATCCGCAATGGCTTTAAAAGGTTTTGCAACCAGTGGAAACTTTTTCTGTATTCTTGATAGTATCTCTTTTGTTAACTCTTCACTCATATTTTATTTACCCCAACTTTTTATATAATTTTTTGCTTTTTCATCTAACATTTTCATGCGTTCTTTTCCTTTTGGAATAGTGCTGCGTAGCTCTTTCATCTCTTTTAAAAAATCACTGATTCCATCTGGTATAAGCTCTCTTAGGTAGAGTTTAAGATGCTTTGCCATTGCTGGAGAAGCCCCCGAAGTCGATATAGCGATAGTCAGATCATCTTTTTTAATGTAAGATGGAAAGATAAAGTCGCAATAATCTACCGAATCAACGGAGTTACACAGACAGTTATACTTTTTTGACTCAGCAAATATCTCTGCTTGTAGCGGTATATCATCTACTGCCACAATCACTACAGCAAACTCTTTAATATCCCCTACTTCGTAGGCTCTTTTTTCGTATGTTAAATTCTCTTTTTGTATTCTACTTGACATCTCATCCGAAAGCTCTAGCGCAATGACTGAGATATCTTGTGTAAAATCAAGAAGATGGTCTAATTTTTCATAAGCGATATAGCCACCGCCAACGATTAATATTTTTTTATTGTCTAGCTTTAAAAAAGCTGGGAAATAAGCCATATTGTTCATCCTCTCATATTATAATTTACTTCGTAGCATAGCAAAAAAACTTGTAAAATTCTATTGATAAGTATCAATAGCTTTGAGTTCTTAATCCTTTAGTTTAAAAGAGAAGAAAAGTGCCACTATTAGTGTCATAATCGTTACACTATAGAGTGTTGTATAGTTAAAAAAATGTAAAATTATACCACCCAACATGGAGAAGAAAAGACCAAAGGAGATGATATTTATCTGCAATGCTACATAGACTGGACGTTTCTCAGCAGGAGCAAGTGCTAAAATGAGATTTCCTGAAGCTATACGGTTCCCATCAATCGCTCCACCTATTATAAAAAACATAAACATATACTCTTCCAACGTGGAAGCATTAAAAGCTACAAGAATGGCGATTAAATAGAGCGAGATGGAGATATTTGCTGTTAATTTGTTTCGCCCTCCTCCACTAAGTTTTCCCCATAAAAAGTTACTTAGCATTGCCCCTACCATTTGAGTAGTTATCAGACTTCCAATAGCCACAGCATCTAAATCAATCTTTGTTTGAGCATCTAAAATAATAAATGGTAGAGAGATAAGATAGGCATAGGCAAGCAAAAAGGTGGTGAGCTGGATTCTTAAATCAGCATCAGACTTTAAAATTCCCAAGGAGTTAGAGAGAAATTTTTTAAATGACTTCTCCCTCTCGGAAACTTTTTCTTTAACAGGCTCATCAATAGTTCCAAAAGAGATATACCCTAAACCCATAATAAATGAACTAATAATAAAAAGCCAACCATAACTCTGTGGGGCGGGAAACATTGCTAAAATATAAGCTGCTAATGCACCACTAAGGAGTCCACCGAAGGCGGAGAAAAACTGTCTATAGGCCATAGTTTTACCACGAAACTTATGTGAAAAAATCTTTCCTATAATATCTTTGAAGTAAATCGCTCCAAAGCCAGCACTAAAAGAGAAGATAAAGAGACCAATACCTATACAAAAGAGTGTCAAAGTTGGACTAGCTTCTCCAAAAATTATAATAGAGAGACCTATAAAAAACCAAGCTAAAAAACGTATGAAAAAGACTCTTCTCATGTAGGGAAGCATAAGCTGGTAACTCTGTGCTTGAAATGCAGCAAAAAGTTGTACTAAAATTGCTCCACCACGAAGCAGTGCGGCAAAGAAACCAACAAGAAGTGAACTCCCACCAAAATAGTTTACAATAAGAGGCAAAATGGTGGAGGGTTCGGCTATCGTTGTCCCTATAGTTAGGAAAAAACCATGCAAAATATTTCTAACGTGGTTGGAGAATTTATCCATTAAGTTTTTCGTATGCCTCATCTATACTTATTGCATTCTCAGTCACAAAAAGATAAACTGCTGCATTAAGACGAGCAAGTTTCATATACTCATCCGAAGGATTATTAAGTTGTTCAAGTGAGTCTTCTAATGTGATAGTATCCCAAGATTTTTTATAAGTAATCCCATAATGAGCAGGGTCAATAATAAACTCTTCAACTTCTTTTCCCTTACAAATCCATAATCGTCCCTTACTAAAAAGCTCAGGTGTTCCCTCATTGCCTTGAATAAGTGCAAATCTTTTATATCTATCTGCAAAAATTTCTACATATTTTTTGACATATGGTTTATGAAATACACCTGTAATTGCATACTCACTCTTTGCAACATGTGGTAGTTTTTCTATGGTATTAAAGCCACTTCTTAAGCCTAAACGATTACGAATAGCTGTTAAATTATGTAACTCTTTAAAAAAGTCTGCTCTATCAAAATAGTATGTATTTGAAGGTATCTCAATCTTTGTACATATATCTTTAATAGTAATTCCACCCTTAGCAGGCTGAATCTCATCGCCAATAACGACTAAGTTAAGTCTAGACTCTTTTAAAACCTTTGCAACAAGTGGGAAAATATAGGGATTTTTTGCTTTACCATCAAATGGATATCCAAGCTCTAAAGAATTTTTCACTTCATGATGTTTTATATAAGAGTCACAAGCACTAATGGCACCACGGAACTCCTCTGTCGTTTCAGGTTTAAGTCTCCAGCCAAGTAAAAATGCAGCAATCTGCTCACTATGTACACTCTGACCTAAAACCTGAGTCATCATATCTTTGCTTTCGTCAAAACTTAAATCTCTGTTACCTTTTGGTCCTGTTCCAACAGCATGGATATACTTACTAAAATTCATTAAATACTCTCTATTTTAAGATAAATAGAGTGTATCTAAAATTAATAAATAGACTCCCAGTCAAGCTGAGAGTGACGACATTATCGAGTTACAATTACTCTAGTGCAGAGTTTAAAGTCGAGTTTAAAGAGCTATTCGCAGGAGAAAGGTCAAAAGAAGATTTATCAAATGTAATAGTAACTGCTTCTTCTCCTGCTTTTTCAGCTATGAGAGCATTACTTTTAAACTCTGTCGTATGCCAACCATCTTCCTCGGCAGCTTTTTTAATTATTTTATGTACTTTTTCTTGTGTCATATGTGCACGTTCAACCATTCCTGAGTGAGCTTCTGGAGAAGGAGTCTCTCCACAACCTACAAACAGTAGTGCTGATAGAGATGAGATGAGACCTAATGTTATTATTTTTTTCATGTTTATCCTTTAATTCGCTTACCCCACAAAAGAAAATGAAATAATACTTGCACCTATGATATAATAAATTTTATAAAGATATTTTTAAAGAAGGTAATTTAATGGTTAAAAAATCATTTAGCGTGTTAGTAATGTTAACTTATACACTCTGTTTTGCACAAAGTGGCCTAGATGCTTACAAAGCAAAAAATTATGAAAAAGCATTTGAGCTTTATAAAAAAGAGGCACAAACTGGAGATACTACATCTCAAAATGCTTTGAGTTATCTCTATTTTAATGGTATTGGTGTTACCAAAGACAGTAAAAAAGGTCTAGAGTGGTTACAAAAATCAGCACACAATATGAATAGTAGAGCACAATATGATCTAGCAATGATGTATCTACAAGGTCACAATATAAAGCAGGACTCAAAACTTGCCTTTAGCTGGTTAGATAGTGCTTCAGACCTAGGAAATGCAAATGCACAGTACAACCTAGCTCTCATGTACTATAGAGGAGATAGTGTCGATGCAAATGGCACAAAATCTGCACAACTACTAGAAAAATCAGCCATAGGAGGAAATGCACAAGCCCTCAAAAATGTTGGACGAGTCTATATGCAACTTCTAAAGTTTGACAAAGCTGCAAGTTGGCTTGAACTCAATGCTCATAATGGAGATGAAGAGTCTTACTATCTTCTTGCAGAGATATACTGCGAACAAGAGAAATTCAAACTCGCAAAAAAATGGGCACAAAAGTCTATGGACATAGGAAATGCAGATGCACAACTTCTATGGTTTAAATATAATCTAGAAAAATATTAATTATAAGTTTTATTAGAGTATACTTATTTTGAATTTTTAAAATAAGGTTGAGTAAATGAAAGCTGTTTTTTATGTTTTTTTTCTGCTATCTGTAAGTTTACATGCGAAGTATCTCAGTAGTGAGACCTGCAAAGAGTGTCACGAAGATATCCACTATGAGCACATGAAGTCTATGCACTCAAAATCATCTCTATTTAAAGATGAAGTGCATAGAAAAGTAAAAGAAGCTGTCAACAAAAGCAAATACTCTTGTGCCATCTGTCACATGCCCTCAAGTAAATACCTCAGAAATATTATGAAAGGTGAGGAGCAACCAAAAGAGAGTGATGCAAGACAGAGCGATGGCGTTTCATGTATGTTCTGCCATCAAATCTCAAAAATATACCATGGAGAAGCTTATAACATAAACTTCTCTAGCAATGATGGAGCACAGAAGCCCACAATGTTTGGTAACTTAGAGAATCCAGATGATAGTGATAAACATAAGCCAGGCAATAATGAGATATATAAAAACTCTGAAGTCTGTATGGGCTGTCACTCTCATAAACAAAATTCCAAAGGTTTTGAGGTCTGTAATACTAAGAATCAGTACGACAAAACAAGTGACTGTATAGGGTGTCACATGCCAAAAGCTCCTGGAGGAAATGAAAAATTCAATAAAAAAGGTCGAGATGAGTATGCTACACATAACTTTTTAGGTATCCACTCTGAGACTATGGTAAAAAAAGCAGTTAAACTAGAACTTACTTATGAAAATGGCATTATTAACCTCACGATAAACAATAAGATGGGACATTCAATTATCACTCATCCTATGCGTCTTAAGTTCGCTAAAACAGTTGTTAAACGTGGTTCTAAGGTTATCTGGAGTAACTTTGAAGAAAGCCCAGTAGAAGATAAAGAAGCGACCTTTATTATTGTCTTTAAAGATAGTGAAGAAAATCCATCTATGCCAAATAAAGCAGTAGGATATAAACTTAACCGTAACCTTAAAGCCAATGAGAGTAAAGTGATAAAATATGAGGTTCCTGGTTTGAAAAAAGGGGACGAGATAATTACAACATGGATAAGCTACCCAGTCAATCCAAAAATAGCTAAAAAGCTACAACTAACACTTAAAGATGCCATCAAACCTTATCAAGGTGTGCAAGAGGCACTCTTTATTTATTAAGATTTAAATCAAGTTTAGAATGACTATCAGAGTCATTCCATGCTTGACACGGAATCTAATTTTCAAATCTTATATGTTACATCCCACCTAAGGCTTTTTTTACATTGTCATCTGCCATTGTAATATTCCATACTGGCTCCCAAACAACATCAACAACTACTTCTTTTATGTTAGCCATTTTCTCTACTGACTCTTTAACCCATTGCTGAATAAGCTGGTGCATAGGGCATGCTTTTGTTGAGAGAGTCATTGTTACATTTACATTTCCCTCATCATCACACTCAGCATCATATATAAGTCCCATCTCTACTAGGTTAAATCCAACTTCGGGGTCGATAACAGTTGAGATAGCTAAAAATAGTTCTTCTTTTGAATACATTGACATATCTGTTTTCCTTTTATTACTTAAAATTAATCATATAAAATACACTTCGCACAAAGGCGAAGGCACCTACAGCCAAGAAAGATGCACCTGCACCAATCATTGTATTACTCTCAAAGAGTATTGCAACAGTTATTAAAACGACACCTACAGCTGAAAACACAAACTGAGCTTGAGAGCTTTTGTAAGGTACCATATCTGCAAGCATCGGTACTTTTTGTTTTCCAACAAGAGGAGAAAATCTCTCAAACCAAACCAAAAATGGAATAATTTTATAGATATGTCCTGTAATTAAAAAAGCAAAAAAACCGTAAAAAAGTAACCATCCAGAAGCTAGTACGAACTTCTCATCTCCAGTTACAAAATATATAACTGTTATTGCTATAGCCACTAACATCGATATATAAGAGAAAAAGAGTGATATAGCATAAACATCATTCTCTTTTCTTGGTCTCGTTTTATAAATTATATAGATAATATAAAAGTAAAAAAAGAGTGAAACCATAGAGATAGCATAGGCAATATACTCTAAAAATAGTATCTCAAATAACGATGCAATAACTACAAGAACAACTCCAAGACTCATAAGAGAGATAGATATTTCAAGTGGTTTCATAGAGAAACTATGAGAGAGTGTAAACATAGGTACAAGTACTATGGAGAGTCCCATTATAGTTATCATAATATATCCACCAACTACAAGGTAGACATGCCCGTGAAGGAGTGATCCTATGTTAACATCTATAGTTCCAGCATATCCAAGTGCCATAAGCAGACCAAAGATAATTCCAAAAAATAGAAATGTATTTGAGATAAGGACACTACTCATAACCAAGGTCAATTTTTCTACTTTAAAGATCGTCAGAAATATCTCCATAACAAAAATCATCATAGCAATGAGAACAATAACCCCACCATAGGGAAGTAGTGCAGGAGAGAACAAAAATCCAAAAACCATGAGTACACTACCAATAAGCAGTAGAGGCCAAATGGCATAAAAGAGTTCCACTCCAAAGTGCCCTA
>Ga0256824_10000454_pt1 | contig 15718 bp, 14 predicted proteins | sample CV67metaG_FD_191570 | JGI IMG/M metagenome (GOLD analysis project Ga0256824, IMG submission 191570) | Hydrothermal vent microbial communities from East Pacific Rise, Pacific Ocean - CV67 | ecosystem: Environmental > Aquatic > Marine > Hydrothermal vents | place: Pacific Ocean: East Pacific Rise...
CTGTTCCACCACAAAATATAAAAAACTCACGATTCTCATCTACATTTTTCAACATCTCTTCAACAGTTTTTGGTTTTAGGTATATCATCTCATACTCTTTAAAATAGCTTCTACAATTTTTTGGTACCCTGTACAACGGCAAAGATTCCCATCAAGAGCATCTTTAAGTGCTTGTTCATCTTTTACACCATTACTCTTAGCATAATCATAAGCACGAAGAACAAATCCACCCGTACAAAAACCACATTGAACAGCACCCTCCTCCACAAAACTCTCACGAATAGCCTTAGTTTCAGCTAGTAAACCCTCAAGTGTTAGTATCTCAGCACCATCTATTTGGGAAGCTACTAAAAGGCAAGAGTTTACAAGTTTTCCATTGTAAAAGATGGAACAAGCACCACATTCACCCTCTCCACACCCCTCTTTTATAGATGTGATTCCATTCTCTCTAACTATATCTAAAACTCTTTTTGTTGGTGAACTGTCAAATGTGTACTCTTTGTTATTTATTTTACAAGCTATTTTCATAATTTCTCCATCACTATCTCTGGTGTAATTGGTAAAGAACTAAACTCAACTCCAAGAGCATCACCTAAAGCATTTGCTATTGCTACTGCTGGAGCATTCATAGGTAACTCACCTAACCCTTTAGATTTTTCACTATTTTTAGCAAAATCTACAAATATTTTAGGTAAATCGGAAGCTAAAGGGGCTATGTAACTGCTAAGATTTGGTTTTTTAATTTTTCCATCAACATAAACAATTTTCTCATAAAGTGCGAATCCTATACCTTGAGCCACACCACCCTCAACTTGCCCCTCGGCTAGTTTTGGGTTTACAACCTTACCAACATCATTAAAAGCATAAAAGTTTTTAACTTTAATTTGGTAGTCAACTTTATCTACCTCAACCTCAGCCACATAACAACCTAAAGAGTAGCCATCATAACCATTTCCATAAAACTTATCTTCATCCCATTTTATTTTTGTTGGTTTTTTATAAACAGACCTAAATTGCTTTATGCTAGAAGATTCTAAGTAATTTTTTACACACTCTTTATACTCAACATTATTACCATAATAACCAATAGAATCTTTTATTTTTTGTGCTGTTTGAATCAACAACTCACCAACTATCATAATAGTACGGGAAGCAACAGTTGGACCACTGTTAACAACTTTTAAGGTGTTTGGAGTGTGGTAACTTACCATCTCTAAAGGAATCTCCAACTCACTAGCTACAATTTGTGGGAGTGTTGTAAGAGTACCCTGCCCCATCTCAACACTAGCTATCTTAATCTCAACCTTTCCATCACGATTCAACTCTAGTAAAACTTCAGATTCTAAGAGTGTTTCACCAACACCTGTAAACCCTCCACCGTGCATAAAAAGAGCCATACCGATTCCACTACCAAACTCTTTTTTACCATACTTTTTATCAAATTCACTTTTCTCTCTAGCTTTAGTAAAAATATCTCTTACCCTTTTATACTCATCTATCTTAGCACCTGTTACACTAATAGAATCTTGAGTTGGTAAGTTTACCTCCCTTACTAATATTGGTGAGATGTTTAAGAATCTTGCTATATCATCTATGTGCTTCTCTATCGCAAATATAGCTTGTGGAGCTCCAAACCCTCTAAAAGCACCATTTGGTGCTGTATTTGTAGCTACTGAGTTGGATTGAACTTTTATGTATTCACAATCGTAAAAACCTGCTGTATGTAAAACTGCTCTTGCTTGAACAACAGGGCTAAGGGTACAGTAAGCCCCACCATCTATAAGAATCTTTATATCTAGTCCGTGAAGTTTTCCATCATTGTCAAAGTAACTTACCATATCTATTTTAGATGGGTGTCTTTTTGTTGTGTAGGCTATATCTTCACTACGATTATAAACTAACTTAACATCTTGTTTTGATTTTTTAGATAAGAGGTAAACAAACGAAGCCATAAGTGAGGAGTAATCCTCCTTACCACCAAATGCCCCACCAGTTGGAGCTTGTTCAACCTCTACTTTTTTACCAGTTAAGTTCTCAAGTGCCGATTCTACATAAAATGGGCATTGCATAGAGCCTATGATTCTTATGTTACCATCTCTAAACTGTGCTATCATACTTTGAGGTTCAAGATATAGTTGCTCTTGATGTGGAGTTGTGTATGTTTTAGTCAAAGAGTTTAACTTTGGGTAGTTTGGTTCTTTACCTTTTTGTGTGTTAATTGTTTTAAAAATATTATCTTTTCCATAAATTATATTTTTTTTATTTAAAGAATCTTCCATTGAGAAAATTGGCTCATACTCTTCATACTCAATTTTTATATGTTTTTTAGCCTCAACTAAAGATTCTTTATCTTTGTGAGCTATAAGTAAGATAGGCTCACCAATAAACTTAACAACATCATCTGCTAAAAATGGTTGGTCATCTGTTAAGATAGTGTTTATATTTTGCCCCTCTATATCTTTAGAATCGACAATAGTAAACTCACTAAAATCAAACTCATCACTAAATGTTATAGATAGAATCCTCCCATAAGCAACCGAGGAGCGAACAACAGCACCATATAAACCACTAAACTCTAAATCATCTGTATATTTTAAAGAACCATCAGCTTTTACTGAAGCATCAACTCTTGTTATAGACTTTCCTACTATTTTCATAATTTACCCTCTTATCTACCAATCATCTAAAATAATTTTAGTTTTATCTTCTACACTAACCTCTTTAGGTTTTTTACTCTGTTTTTCAAACTGTAACTCTAAACCATCAGATGTCATAATAAACCCACCAACTTTTAAACTACCTTTGTGAATTTTGTCGTGATGTTTTTTACAAAGAGGGATTAGGTTATGTTTATGGTTTTGGTGAAAATGGTTTATGAAACCATCTTTATCGGCACTTGATTGGTGTGAGATATGGTGAACATCTTCTGCTGTATCCCCACAGATAATACACTTTGTGATGTAAAGTTTTTTATTGTACTTGCTTTTTTTCTTTTTAACTAACAACTCTAACTCATCAAAATCGTTAGCTAGTTTTTTACGAATCCTATTTGCTTCATCTAAAAACTCATTATCCATATGTAGGGATTTAGCAAACTCTAAACCGTATATGCTACTTCCACTTCCAGCTTGTAGAGTTCTGTTAAAAATCAGTTTATCATCATCTTCATTATACTCAACACTTAGGTGTAAATTAACAACATTTTTAAGTTTTGTTATCTCCTCCATAGTTGAGAGTTGGTGGAGATGTGTCGCAAACAAAAACAAAGACCTAAGCTTAACAAGTTTTATGATGGCACTAGAGACTATCGCTACACCTGAGAGTGTTTCAGTTCCGTGACTTATCTCATCACCTAAAACCAAAGATTTTACTTTAGCACGGTTAAAAATATTTTTGAGTTCCAACATCTCAACAGCAAATGTAGATAACCCTTTTGCCAAGTTGTCTTTAGATACGATTCTAGTAAATAAAGAATCAAATATACTAAACCTCATAACACTACAACTAACAAAGAATCCTGACTGAGCCATTAGTGTGGCGATTCCTATACTTTTCATTAAGGAACTTTTTCCACTAGAGTTTATACCGTACAAAAGAACACCATCAACATTATGTCCATTGTGTAACTCTAAATCCAACATAACACTTTTTTGATGTGGTGTATCCATATAGGCACGATTCCCCATCACAATATCATTTGGTACATAGATTCCACCACTCTCTTGAACCTCAATAAGGGGGTGTCTTAGCTCCATAATCTGTATAAAATTCTCATCTTCTTCAACATCTATAACCATAGGTTTTGAGTGTTTGTAAGTTTGTGCCACTTTAGATGAACTTACACCAACATCTAAATCTGCCACATAACTTATGACCCTATCAAAAAGTAGTGAGTATCTTCTCTCATATAGGTTTTGAAGTTGTATGAATCTGTCTTTTGCTAATAGCACTATTTTTCTACGATTCTTCATTATTTTGTCTGAGAGTTTATCTATAAATTCTGAACTTAGTTTTACACTATTTGTAAGTTTTTTTACATTGAAATCTTTAAAATCATCTGATTTATAAAAGAGTGATTCTATTTGTGAAAATCTATTTTTACTTAAAGAGATATAGTAACCCTCTTTCTCTAAGATTCCTAAACTTACAACTTTTGCTGAGGAGTTAGCACTAACTGTTTTTAAAAGATTCTCTATCTTCTCCATAATATTCTCAAAAGCTGTAAGCATAGTTGTGTTCTCTTTAACCAAAGTGTCTATAACCTCATCTACACCATTTATGAGAAAATTTTCATCTACTGTATTGTTAGTGAATCTTCTCGATATATCTAAATCTACTGTTTTAGTTATATCTCTTAAGAACTCCTCTATCTCGTTTATATGAAAAGGGGTGTCTTGAATCTTGTTTCTCTTCACATATAAAACTAACTCTTTAACATTCAACATAGAATCGTAAATATGGTTTATCTCAAATGGGTGTAATTTTGCTAAGTTTAAACGGCGAGACAACCTTTGAATATCGTAAATCCCCCTCATGGTCTCATCTAAAAAACGGGTGTGTTTACTCACTTTTTCTATGAGTGAGTATCTTCTCTCTAGTTCATCTTTCTCTATAATTGGGTTTAAAAGTCTCTCTTTTAACAACCTTTTCCCTATGGCTGTTGAGCTTTTATCTAACATTTTTAGTAGTGTAAACTCTTTTTTATCTTTAGAGATAACCCCTAACTGCTCTAAAGCATTGTTTCCAAGGTACATAAACCTACGGTTATCTATAATTCGTGGGGTATTTAATTTTTGAATAATGTGTATATCGTGTTCTATAACAAAGTTTATAAGGATAGCCAAAGATTCACTAATCATAGGGGAGCGTTCTAAGTCTAAATGCTCTATGGGTGATAACAAAGATTTTACCTGATAAACCTCTTTAAAAAGTCTATTTTGAAAATCTATCTTTACCCGTTCATTATTAACACTATAATGGTAGTTATCTGGAATCTCAAGATAGTTCATTATATCTTTTTGTTTATCTACCCCATCTAAAAAAGTAACAACAATCTCACTTGTTTTATAGATGTTTAAAAGGTTAAAAACCTCATCTAAAGCATAATGGGAATCTTCACTTGTTCCGTGTGTTTCATAGAGCCAAGTTTTTCCAGTTGTAACATCAACAGCCGAATAAGCTATGTTGTAGATTCCTTTGTATCTATCTATGAGTAATGAAACTATATAGTTATCGTCATTGTCTATAATATGGTCAAAGTTTGTACCAGGGGAGATGATTTGTGAAATATACCTACTTATTTTGGGTGGCTTACCCTTTTGTTTTACAACAATAATTGTGTATTTTTCCTCTTGAATAAGCCTACTTAAATACCTCTCAAACGAAACAGCTGGAACACCTGCTAAGAGTGGATTCCTGTCACTATTTTCAACTATACTTTTATTTTTTTTAGTGAGTTGAATGTTTAAAAGTTCAGCAATTTCTTTTGCTTTTCCAACTTGTTCATCACAATTATTGACCTCGTAAACCTCGAAAAATGTCCCTATTTCCATAAAAACAACAGTATCTTTCCCATACTTCTCTTCAAAATATCGTTGTAAATCAAAATATGTTTGTGTTAAAAGTTTCTCTTTGTTATTAAGTATATCGTTTGCTGGGGATGGTTTCATAGTTTACTTTCTAGTGTGGGTTTATTTGGTTAATTATAGCATATTATATAAAAATATATAATTTTGATTATAGCCTGAGTTCAACACTAATATAGGGTAACTAAACGGTAATCTTTTAATAACTTACTTTAAACACTTTGTTCAAATAATGGCTAAATTCTGGTTTAAGAAAAAAGGATTGAAATTAAAAAAAGAATTTAAGAAATTAAAGAGAAAAGTTTTAAAAGTAAACAGTTGGTTTCGGGTTAGTTTTGTTGCTATTTTCTTTCTACTGGGCTTATTAGGCATGACCTACCTCCAGCCCAATAATCACATAAAAAGTATATAAAAAAAGTACATACGAGCCAATAAATTACCTAGCGGAAATTTATCGGCTATCTTCAAGCGTTATCACAAAAACCACATTTACTTAACACCAAATTAAAACTAAATTTAGTACAATATATAAAAATGAGAAGAAGGAGAATAAAATGTTATTAAGCCAAGATATAAAACCTATTAGCTATCTTAAAGCAAAAACTGCAAATGTTATTCGTGATGTAAATGAGAATCAAAGAACTATTATAATTACACAAAATGGTGAAGCAAAAGCTGTTGTACAAGATATAAAAAGCTATGAGAATTTACAAAATTCTTTAAATTTATTAAAATTAATAGTTCAAAGTGAAAATGATATAGAAAATAATAGAATTATAGAACAAGAAGAGATGTTCAATAATTTAGAGCAAAAATTATTTGGATAAGTTAAATGAAAAGATTTAAAGTTATTTGGACTAAAAATGCTGAACTTGATTTAGAATTAATTATTGAGTATATTAAAATCAACAGTATAAACATAGCAAGAAAAATATTTTTTGAGATAAAACAAGAGTCTAATAAACTACATATTCTACCAGAAAGAAAAAGAGTAGTACCAGAGTTTCAGCAAATTGGTATTCTAAAATATAGGGAGATAATTTACAAGAGATGGAGAATAATTTATAAAATTGATAACGAAAAAGTTTATGTTTTAATTGTAGTAGATTCAAGTAGAAATTTAGAAGATATTCTATTTCAAAGATTAATAAAAAGTAATAACAAAACATTTTAGTCAATAAATGCCCTAGCGGTCATTTATCGACTATCTTCAACCGTTGCTAGTGTTTATATTATATCTTTTTTAATCACTAATTATAGACACCATTTCTAACTAAGAAAGAGTGCTATATGGTAAGCTATGAAAGAGAGTGTATAAGCTGTTATGGAAGTAAATGCGAAAAGGTAGAAGAAGTACTTTATACCCCCTGCTTCTCGTGTAAATACTATGGAAGCTGCTAAACAAGGTAAGTAAATCATCACAAACACTATAAATGCTACGGCAGAAGCAAAAGGGATGTTTTTACTTATGGCTGTTACAAGTGATTTATCTTCCTCATCTACATCAGCACCAACGGCATATAAAACACCTAAAGTTGAAACAACAACCTCTTTAGCTGCTAAACCTGCTTGAAGTGCTACACTCATTTTCCAGTCAAAACCTATTGGCTCAAATGCTGGTTCTGTAAACTTACCTATTGTACCTAAGTAACTTTGTTCTAACAATGCTTCAGATAGTTTGTTTGATAATTCAATTTTTTCATCTTTACTAACACTCTTTTCAATTTTAGCATTATATTCTTCTTGTAAAAGAGTGTTATGTGGATAATTACTTAAAAACCAAACTAACATAGAAGCAGCAGCTATAAATGTACCAGCTTTTTTAAGATACATCATAGTTTTAGATGCTACTGTATGCCATATAAGTTTTACAGATGGAAGTCTATACTTTGGCATCTCCATAACAAAAGGTTCATCTGCCCCTTTAAATGCTGTTAGTTTTAAAACTTTAGCAGCAATTAGACCAAGTAAAGCTCCACCTATATATATAGCAAACAAAACATTTCCCGCATTTTCAGGAGAGAAAAAAGCACCTATAAAAAGAACATAAACAGGAAGTCTAGCCCCACAACTCATAAACCCAATAATAAACAAAGTTAAAAGTCTATCTCTGTCATTTTTTAAGATTCTAGCACTCATATAGGCAGGAATTGAACAACCAAAACCAGTTACTAAAGGGATAAAAGATTGACCATGAAGTCCAAATTTATGGAAGAATCCATCTAGTAAAAATGCTACTCTTGACATATAGCCCGTAGCTTCTAAAAGAGCAATTCCTATAAAAAGAATTATAATATTTGGTACAAACAGTACAACAGCCCCAACACCAGAAATGATTCCATCTACAATTAGTGAACGAATTTCCTCATTAGGAATCGTTGCTCCAACTGTATCTCCAAACCAACCAAAGAATCCATCTATCCACTCCATAGGGATTGAACCAATCTCAAAAGTTAACTGAAACAAACTCCACATAAAGAATAAAAATATAGGAATCCCAAAAACAGAGTGAATTAGTACAGAATCTATTTTCTCTGTTAAAGTTTTAGTTTCCTCTTGTTGTTTCTGTTTTATAACCTCAGCAACAATACCACGGTTAAAAGAGGCATATTCTTCAGCAAATGCTTCTTTTATATCATCTGAATTATGATGTAATTCTATATGGTTTGAAGCTTCTATAAGTATAGGTTGTAACTCTGTCCATATAGGGTTATCATGAAGTTTTTTATATGTTTTTTTATGATTCTTTAAAAGGTTTATAGCTACATTTCTGTAAGAGTTTCTAGCACAATATTTATGTTTATCTAAATACCAAACTATTTGAGCTATCTCCTCTTCAACAGCTTCACTAAAAACCAATTTTGAAACCTGTTCCTCACTCTCTTTAACAGTTATAACAGCTTCAAGTAAATCTTCAATACCCTCTTTAGTAAGAGCAGAAACCTTAATACAAGGGATTCCCAAAAGTTCTGACATATACTCAGCGTCTATCTCTATCCCCTCTGCTTTAGCTTCATCACTCATATTTAAAGCTATAATTATATCTTTGTTCATACTCATTAGTTCAGAAGTAAGTTGAAGATTCTTAGCTAAGTTTGTGGAATCTACAACATTAATTATAAGATTATAACTATCTGTACAAAGATACTTATGCGTTACTCTCTCCTCTATTGTATAGTCACTAAAAGCATAAGTTCCAGGTAAATCAACAACAGTAAAATGGTAATTTTTATAGTCAAATAAAACTTCAGTTTTATCAACAGTTACACCTGAAAAATTACCTACATGTAAGTGGGCATTTGAAACAGAGTTGATAAGCATACTTTTACCAACATTAGGTTGCCCAACAAGTGCTATTTTTATATGGTTAGCAATAATTGGACAAGTTTTTACTTGATTTTCATTCATATCGGTTCAACCTCAATTAGTTCTGCTTCTTTATCTCTTAAAGCTATTCTCATTTTTCCAACTTTAACCTCTATGGTACTTTTACCTGGAGCATGTTCTAAAATCTCTACAAGAGCCTCTTTCATAACACCAAAAGAGATAAGTCTTTGTTTTAAATCACCTTTAGCATTAATCTTTAATACTTTAAGTTTTTCACTTTTTTTAGCTTCAGATAGTATTTTCATTTTTACCTCTTTAAAAGTTGTATTTTGCCGTTACTTGTAAACGGTTAAAGTCAGATTCTGTTTTTTTAGAGTTCTCTTTATCATCCTCTATAACAAACATAACACCACCACTAAACTTATCATTAAAGTTATACTCTACACCAAAATTTTGCTCTACAATATGTGCTTTATCACCATCTGAGTTTTTCTTACCTTGAAAATCACCATAAGCATAACTAAAATCAAAATTTTTCATAGAGTAAGATAAACTTGCCATTATAGATTCAACCTCTCTATCTTCAATAATTCCATCTAGTGTCATTGTATCCATACTTGTAAAAAGTGTTCCACCACCAAATCCAGCAAATGATGTTTTAGAATCTTTTCTATCACCATAATTATATGCTAAGTTTACTCCAAAATCATAAAGAGAAACTTCTGCCATAACACCATAAATATCTGCTTCTATACCACTTTTACTTTTTTCATTTTCACTTAGGTATTGAGTAGATAAACCAACTGAGATATTTTCACTATATTCATAGTTATATGAAATATCAAAATAGTAAGCATTAAGTGCTTCATCTACATTATAGTACCAAGCATTAGCATCTACTAAACCACTATAAGTTACACCTACTAAAAATACTCCATCACCATCTGTACCATCAAGTTTAGTATCTATCCAACCCTCATCTAAGCCAGCATCTACACCTTGCCATTCTCTTAAGTAACCTAAAGTAAAATCAAAATTATTTAACTTATAGTAAGCCATATATGCTTCAAAACTATTTGGAATCATTCTAGCATCATCAGAATCTGCTAGTGGTGTATCTAGCACTTGACGACCTAAACGAATCGTTAAATCTTGGTAGTTGTAGTCTATGTATGCTTCACTTAAAGTTGTATAATCACCTTTAGTTGAAGATAGTTCACTATTATGTTTTTCATTATCACCTGTCGCAAAACCTAAGTCGTAAGATGTTCTTAGAGCAACACCAGCACTAAAACCTTTGTATTTAGCTAGTTCATATTTTAGTTCACCACCCAAAGCAGTAGCATAGTTGTCAGCCACATTTTTCTCTTCCATATAGTTACCAGCATAAACAGTTCTTACCTCTCCACTAAATTTACCATTTGTAAACATATCTTGAAACTCTGAAGCTTGTACTAATGTAGCCGTAGTTAAAATTGGTAATAAACTTAATTTAACGATTTTTTTCATAATTATAATTCCTAACTCTTTTAATTTTCAAAATAATAATCACTATCAACTTATGCTTTGCTTAATTATGATAATTCTTATCAATTTAGATTACATACATATCAGTTGTATAAATTAAAAAAATTAGCTATTATTCAATAAATTTATATATATAAAATTTAATAAATATTGAGATTAACTAATGCATAATAAACAAACCATTTTAATTATTGATGATATAAAAGAAAATATAGATATATTAGTTGAACTTTTAAATAGATATGATTTAATTACAACTTTAAGTGCTAAGGATGCTTTGAAAATTATAGACGATGAAGCTATTGACCTAATTTTACTTGATATTATGATGCCAGAGATAACTGGATTTGAGATATGTAAAATCATAAAAGCAAATCCATTAACATCAGGTATACCTATAATCTTTTTAAGTGCAAAAGATAAAGATATAGACATAGAATATGGTTTTAAAATTGGTGCCGTTGACTATATTACAAAACCATTTAATCCAAATGAATTAATATCTAGAGTAGAAACTCACTTAAGTTTAATAGCTTATAAAAAATATTTAGAGTTAAGAGTTATGGAAGAGGTTAAAAGAAACCAAATCAAACAAGAAATTATATATCAACAATCAAAACAAGCTGCACTTGGTGAACTACTAATGCATATAGCTCATCAATGGAAACAACCATTGGCTTCACTAGCTTCTATAAATTTATTGAATAAAGCTAAAATTAAAGCAACAAAGCGATTAACAGATGAAGAATATCTAGAATCTATAGATAAATCTGAAGAACTTATAACATTTATGTCAAATACAGTAGATACATTTAAAAAATTTTATACATCATCATCAAAAGAGAGAAATTTTTTTATTTATGATTCTATCTTAAATGTTTTATCAATTATAGAGATTACATTTAATTTTGAAAATATAAAAATATCTATTGATAATCAAGAAAGTGAAAAGATGTTTGGCAATACTAACGAATTTGAACAAGTTATATTTTCTCTTTTAAATAATGCTAGAGATATTTTTAAATTAAGAAATATAAAAAATCCAAAAATTGATATTAAAATAGAAAATAGAAGATTTACTATTAGTGATAATGGTGGTGGGATAACTAAAGGACTAGAAGATAAAATATTTTTATCAAAGATTAGTGAAACAGGTGGAACTGGGATAGGACTTCATCTCTCCAAAAATATTATTTTAAAAAATAAAGGTACTATTAATGTTTCAAATAGTTTAGATGGTGCCATTTTTCATATAGGCTTTTAAAATGGATATTTTAAAAAATTTAAATATACTTTTATTAGAAGATAATAAAGAGTTTGCAAAGAATACTATTGAATTTTTAGAATTATATTTCAATAAAATTTTTCATTCTATAAGTATAAATGGTGCTTTAAAGTTATACGATAAGAATAGTATAGATATTATTATTTCAGATATAAAAGTTGCTGATGGAAATGGTCTCGATTTTATAACAGTTATACGAGATAAAAATAAAGAGATTCCTATTGTAATTTTAAGTGCTCATAAAGATGAAGATTTTTTGTTTAAGGCTATCCCTTTAAATATATGTTCATATGAGCTAAAACCTATTCAATATAATGATTTTTTATCATTGTTAAAATCACTCTCATCTAAATTTAATAAAAATAGAACTATTTTTGTATACAAAAATTTAGTTTATAATTTTAAAACAAAACTTTTGTTAGTAGATAATAAAATAGTAAAATTAACAAGAAATGAGGTTTTATTTATAGAATTACTTATTTGTAATCAAATTGTTACTAATGATATGATTCAAGAATATGTTTATAAAGAAAAAATGATGAGTGATTCTTCTATAAAAAATTTAATTTTAAGATTAAGAAAAAAAGTAAATACAGAACTTATTTATACAATAACGGGTATTGGATATAAGATAGTTTATTGAATTAATAAAAAAATGCGATATAATTTCAAGACTATTATTTAAGGTAATTCTATGAAATTCTTATATACCCCTTCATCACACTTTAATCTTGCGAATTTATTTACATTTGTAAACATCACAGCTGGACTTATGGCTACCTACTTCATAACTCAAAACAACTTTTTCTTAGCGATTATTCTTGCTTGGATTGGTGGTGCTTTCGATATATTTGATGGTAAGATAGCTAGAAAATTTAACTTATCTAATGAGTTTGGAATTCAACTAGATAGTTTTGCTGACTTTTTAAGTTTTGTTCTTGTTCCAGTGTTTCTAATTTTTCAAGCTGTTTATGCTACATCATTATCTAGTTTTATATTGGTTATTTCAGCTGTTGTTAGTATATATTATGTGATTTCAGGACTTAGAAGACTTATACATTTCAACATCAATGCAGATGCTGGTGAGGTAGATAAGTTTTTTACAGGTGTGCCTACTCCACTTGGAGCAATCATTTTATGGCTTGTGTACCTTGCTAATGTTTATATCTCTTTACCAGCTGTTGTAGTTATAGTTCTAATGGGATTGATTGGTTGGAGTTTAAACTCGACACTAAAAGTACCTCACCCTTAGTTAGGTGAGATACTTTTAATTTAAAAAAATTATTGTTTTACAAAAATATCTAAAGATTTTAAAAGAACTAAAATTACACCTGTACCACCAATATACCATTTCATTGTATTGTTTATAGTCACTTGTATATCTGTTTTAAACTCTGCTAAATCAGCTTTTATCTCAGCTTGAAAAGTTTTAAATTCACCTCTAAGACCATTAAATTCACCTTTTAAATCATTAAACTCACCTTTTAAACTAGCCACATCAGCTGTAACTTCATCTAACTTTTTATCTAAATGATTTATATGGTTGTATTGAGATTTTAGTAAAAGAGTATTTATATCATCTTGAGTTAAACCCTCTCCATTTCCAAACTTCTCCTCTATCTGCTTAACTTTGGGAGTTATCATCTCTATAAGCATATCGTCAACTTTTGTTTTATCCATAATTAAACCTTTTTTTTGTAAAAACTTTATATTTCTAAAATTATAACACAACTATAAAGTGAACCCTTTTTGAGAGTATCTTTTTAACATACTCTCATTACCAGTAACTCCACCACTATGAACATAAAGAATCTCTTCATCAGTTTGTTCTAGCAAAGTTTTCCACATCCCACAACTATAAAGTAAGTCAAACTTTATGCCACAGTTTAATAACTTTTTATATATAGTTAAAAACTCTTCATAAGGTTTAGCAAAATGGTACTTTTTTGTTGGTTCTAAAATAATTAAATTAGTTGGGATATTTTCTAATGCTGACATCTGCTCTTTTAAATACTCTACATCACCAATAGCTGGTGTTGTGTAGATTTTATACTCAGGTAGTGCTAATGCTAAATAGAGAGCTGTTGTTCCTGTTCCTGATGGTGTTGCTATTGACTTTATAGGTAAGTTTTCCTCTAAAATCTCATCAGCTAAAACTTTTAAACCATCTTTAGCACTTTTAACTGCTCCACCTTGGTCTATTATAAATGTTTTTTCATCAATACCTATACTTAAAGAGGCTATAACATCTCTGTATAACTCATAATCTACTTCAATATGTTTCATACCTAACTTTACGGCGTGGTAGTAGTTTCCATAATCTAAATTTTTTTGAGTAGAACTTAAAGGTTTTGTGTAGTATTCAAACTCCCAACCTTTCTCTTTACACATAGCAGATATAGCTAACATAGCATTGGACTGAGTTCCACCGTATGAGATTATTTTATAGTAAGTTTCTTTTGGGATTTCTAGAAGTGTGTAGAGTTTTCTATATTTGTTTCCTGCTAAAAAAGGGTCTATTAAATCATCTCTTTTAACATAAAATTCTCTCCCATCTAAGTTTATCTTAGATATGGGAGAATTTACTTTCATAAAATTATCTCTTTTTTTCTAATGGTGGAACAATTTTAGCTTTTTTAGTTAAAGCTTCCATTTTATTTTTCATAACAACTTTAAATTTTTCCATTTTAAGTCTTTGCTCAATAAAAGGTTTTACCTCTTTGAAAGTTCTAGTTTTCTTAGCTTTTTTGTCTTCTAAATAGATAATATGATAACCAAATTGAGTTTTAACTGGTGTAGTAGTGATAGTATTTACTTTCATTGAGAAAACTTTTTCATTAAATGCTGGTACCATTTGACCACGAGCAAAATAACCTAAATCTCCACCTTTAACACCACTTGGACCTACTGACTTAGTTTTTGCTAACTCAATAAATTTATTTTTAAGAGCAACACCCTTTTTAAATTTTAATTCACTTATAATATTTTTTGCTTCACTCTCTGTTTTTACTAAGATATGACGAGCATGAACACTCTCTTTCTCATCAAATTCAACTTTATTGTTGTTATAGTAATTTTTTAACTCTGTATTAGAAACTTTTATAGCATCTAACTGTTTCTTTTGCCAAACTTGAATCGCTAAATCTTTTTTGATTCTTTCTTGAACTTTTTTATACTCAGTTTTAAACTCTTTAGACTTCATAGTACCTGTTTTTTTAGCATCATTGTAAACTAACTCTTTTGCTATTAAACTATCTAAAACTTGTCTTCTAAATTCCACTTGTTTTTCAGGTGGAACTTGGTTAAATCTACCTTGAGTAGCATTCATTAATGCTGTATCTACATCTTCTTGCGTGATTTTAGCTCCATCTACGGTAACTAATGTCTGAGCAGTTGCTATTGAAGCCGTGATTAAAAGTGTTGATAAGATTTTTGTTGCTATTTTCATAATTGAGTAGTTTCCTCTATTTAATTTGAATTGTAAAATTTTATTCTTTTTATACTAATAGTTATTAAACAACTTGCTAAAATACCATTATGAAAAAAGCAACAAGAAAAGAGATTCAAGAGATTCATCAACTCTTTGTGGAAAAATATAGTGATGCCGTTACAGAGTTAGAGTACAAAAATGCTTATGAATTAGTTATAGCAGTAGCACTCTCAGCACAATGTACAGATAAAAGAGTTAACATTATAACTCCTGCTTTATTTGAAAAGTATCCAACAGTTGAACTTTTAGCCTCTTCTAATTTAGATGATATAAAAGAGTTAATAAAAAGCTGTTCATTTTTTAATAACAAAGCAAAAAATATACAAAATATGGCAAAAAGAGTTGTTGAAGTGTATGCTGGTGAGATTCCTATGGATGAAAAAGAGTTAATTACACTAGCTGGAGTTGGACAAAAAACAGCAAATGTTGTAATGATAGAATACACAGGAGCAAACCTAATGGCAGTCGATACTCATGTTTTTAGAGTATCTCACAGACTTGGAC
>Ga0256824_10000455_pt1 | contig 15705 bp, 18 predicted proteins | sample CV67metaG_FD_191570 | JGI IMG/M metagenome (GOLD analysis project Ga0256824, IMG submission 191570) | Hydrothermal vent microbial communities from East Pacific Rise, Pacific Ocean - CV67 | ecosystem: Environmental > Aquatic > Marine > Hydrothermal vents | place: Pacific Ocean: East Pacific Rise...
CTACAAAACAGAATATGTTTAACCTTTATCAAAATAAGAAGTATGAAGATGTTTGTAAAATAGGTTTTGACAATTTTAGACAAAATAAATCAGATGAAGAATTTATATCTATATATGCTTTCGCATGCCTCTATTCAGACTACATTGATAGACTCGCCATCCCGGTTGCAATGTTAAAATTTTCTAGTGAATCTCGAGCAAATTCAGCCTATTTTTCTGTAATTTTAATGCAAAAAAAACTTCTCTACCATGCTATGGTTGATGGATACGATCTCTCATCTATGGATATTCCAACAACAGATTATGTACTTTCAAAAGTATTTGATCTCTATTCAAAATTACCAAAGCATACACCCAGAGCATTCTACCTTTTTGAAGATCCAAATAATAAAAAGCTTACATATAAGCTTTATCTCTCAAAAAGTGATAGATTAAATAAAATGGTTATTGAAGAATTTTATGATACAATAACCATTAAACGCCATGTCTACTGGTAGGAGTTATTGTGGATAGAATTACAACTGATTTATTAGCTAACGGCTCTATTATGAAGGGGCAGGTTAACCGTCTTCTTGCTAAAGGTATTGATGAAAGTCTAATACTTAGAGATATTACCCTCTCTGGGTTCATGACCATGGACAGACTTGTTCGTTATATAGTTGAACAGATAAGAAATGGTGTTTATGATTTATCAATTATAAATGATTATGATTATATACAAGAAAAAGATATTCTAAGTAAATTAGCTACAGAGTTAGATTTACAATTTTTTGATTTAGACTCTATAGATATGGATTATAAACTTACAGATAGGATTCCATTAGCACAGCTTAAAAAATATACTGTTCTTCCAATATCTGAAGATGACATGAGTGTAACTATTGCATTTTGTGACCCTTTAGATATTGCAGCACAAGAGTCTATTCAAAGACTTTTTCCAAGAAAAATTGTTAAAATTGCTCTTGCAACCAATAAACAAATTTCAGCTTATCTCTTTAAAGTTGAACTCAAAGGAAGTGTAAAAGGTCTTGTCAAAAAAATACGAGACGAGCTTAACTCTATTGCAACTATTGAAGAACAACAAGAAGCCTCTTCAATTTTACTTCTTATTGATGTAATTTTAAAAGCCTGTATAAAGGGTAGAGCAAGTGATATTCATGTTGAACCAACAGAAAAGAACTGTGTCGTTCGTGGTCGTGTTGATGGAAAACTAACAGAGATGTTTATCTTTGAAAAAGACATATACCCTCCTTTAGCTTCAAGACTTAAACTCCTAGCTAACTTAGATATTGCAGAAAAAAGAAAACCCCAAGATGGACGTTTTTCAACTGCTGTAGGTGCAGTGGAGTATGATTTTCGTATATCTACACTTCCAATTCTTTATGGTGAATCAATTGTTATGCGTGTACTTGATAAAGCAAAGGCACTAGTAAAACTTGAAGATGCAGGTATGGATAGTGCAAGCTACCAAAAGCTAATCACAGGATTAAAAGCTCCTCATGGTATTATCTTAGTAACAGGGCCAACAGGTAGTGGTAAGACTACAACTCTGTATGGTGCACTTAATGAACTTAGAAATGTTGAAGATAAAGTTATTACAGTTGAAGATCCTGTTGAGTATAGGATGAACCTTATTCAACAAGTTCAAGTTAATGCTAAAGTAGGTCTTAGTTTTGCAGATGCCTTGCGTTCAATACTAAGACAAGATCCTGACAAAATTATGATTGGTGAAATCCGAGATAAAGAGACATTGGAAATTGCAATCAAGGCTGCATTAACAGGGCATATGGTTATCTCAACTCTACATACAAATGACTCAATTAGTGCTATTCCTCGTATGGTTGATATGGGAATTCAACACTATCTTATTAGTGGTGCTCTTGTAGCAATTCAAGCGCAACGACTTATTCGTAAAATATGCACTCACTGTAAAGTAGAAGAGATTGTCCCAACATCTACACTTGCAGAACTTGAAGAATTCATTCCAAAAAATGCCAAGTTCTACAAAGGTTCAGGGTGTAAAGAGTGTGGTGACACTGGGTACATGGGAAGAGAGATGATATGTGAGGTACTCAATATTTCTGAAGAACTTTCTAGTCTTATTGCTAAAGGTGCCTCAAAAAACGAGCTCCAAGAGCAGGCTATTAAAGATGGTTTTATTGGTATCTTTGAAAATGGTATCCAAAAAGCTATTGATGGTGTAACCTCTATCGAAGAGATACTAAAGGTGGCTAAAGCATGAAGTACTTCATTGCAACAGTTCTGGCTAAAGGTAAAAAAGAGAAACATAGCTTTTACGCTGAAGATAGAAAAAAAGCGAATCAATATGCAAAGGTTAAACTTCAGGGTATTGTAATAAAAATTGAGGAGAGTGAAGAACCACTTGAAGAAAAAATCAAAAAATTTAAAGATGATTTTTTTAAGAATGTTAAAAAGTCAAAGATCAAGCCTGACAATCTTATAGCTGCTATTCGACAACTCGCTGTTATGACAAATGCTGGGATATCAATTCATGACTCCTTAAATGAAATTGCAGTTGCTACTACAGATAAAGCACTTAAAACTGTATTTACAAAACTTGCTGATGACATTAACTCAGGTCACTCACTCTCTGCATCTATGGAGACTTTCAGGTTTGAACTGGGCAATTTAACTATTGCTATGGTTCAACTTGGAGAAAAAACTGGTAACCTCGATGATGCACTTTACTCTCTTGCTAACATGCTAGAAGAGATTCGTGCCAATTTTATAAAATTTAAAAAAGCGATGGCATACCCTAGAAATGTTATGATTGCGATGGCTATCGCCTTTACAATTTTAATTTCTTATGTTGTACCTGAGTTTAAGGCTATATTTGAAGAGTTACATGCAGAATTACCACTACCTACTAGAATTCTTTTAATCCTAGAACATCTATTTAATAACTATGGTCCATATGTCTTAGCTGCACTTTTTCTAGCCTTTATGACTTTTAAATATTTTATAAATAACTACACCCATATACGATTTAAATGGCATGCATTTTTACTTAAAACTTATCTAATTAATAATATTATAAAATTTTCTACTTTAAGCCGTTTTACACTTGTTTTTTCAGAGTTAATTCGTGCTGGTATCCCTATTGCAGAGGCTCTAGACACTTCTATTTCCATGATTGACAATCTTCCACTCAAACAGAAACTTCTCTCTGTTCGAGCTACCGTTGAAAAGGGTGGAACCTTAAATCAAGGTCTTGATGATACCGGCCTTTTTGAAAATATGATTATTCAAATGATTAGAGCAGGTGAAGATAGTGGTACTCTCGATACTATGATTAAAAAAGTTGCTGAATATTTTAAAATGCGTTTTGACGCAATTATTGATGGTTTATCTGAAGCTATTGAGCCAATTATGCTCCTTATTATTGCATCAATGATTATACTACTGGCACTTGGTATATTCTTACCAATGTGGGATATGGGAAATGCAGCTCAAGGTAGAGGATAAATATTTACAACTCTATGAAGTTTTTCTAAAAAGAGTTGTAAATCACCTTTACTACCTTGGATTGTATATACTGTTTGAGTAGTAAAAATTTTCTCTATTATATCGATTGAGTGAACCTGACACTCATACTCTACCATTCTAATATCTGAGTACTTAAAAGATATATTCTCTTGTACTATTTCTTTGTACTCAACTAAATCACACTTAGTAATAACTAGATTACTTGCATCACTATATGCTCTTACTAATCCACCAGTACCCAATTTTGTACCACCAAAGTATCTTATTATAATTAAAGCGGAATTTATAAGATTATTACCTTGAAGGACAAAAAGGGTTGGTTTACCAGAAGTTCCTTTTGGTTCACCATCATCACTAGAGTGTTCAACTATCTGGTTAAACTCATTAAGATACCTAAAGGCAACGACAAAATGTCTCGCTTTAGGATGTTGTTTTTTAAGTTCAGTAAGTCTATTTTCATACATAGAAAAAGGCATAAGATTGGCAATAAATTTAGATTGCTTTACCTCATGTGTGTAAGTTGTTAATTTGTTAACTTGTCTCATTTATGCTAAGTTAGTAAAAACCTTTTGAACATCTTCATCATCTTCAAGTTTTTCTAAAATTTGGTCTATATCTTTTTGATCTTCATCTGTTATAGATATAGGTGCATTTGCCATTCTTTCAAGATGAGCTTTTGTAATCTCTATCTCCATCTCTTCAAGTGCTTTAGTTAAAGTTCCAAAACTTGTATAATCACCAGTAACGATAACTACACCATCTTCAGCTTCTATCTCTTCAAGACCAGCATCAATAAGCTCTAACTCTAACTCTTCTAAATCCATCGCATCTGTTAATGCAAATTCTATAAGTGCTTTTCTATCAAACATAAATTCTAAAGAACCATTAGTAAGGAGCTCTCCACCACGTTTAGTCACTATATTTTTTACATTGGCTACAGTACGGGTATTATTATCTGTCATAGATTCTACAAAAATCAGTACACCATGAGGTGCTTTACACTCATAATTAACTTCTAGCATACTTGCCGTATCTTTCGCACTAGCACGCTTTATAGCAGCTTCAATATTATCCTTAGGCATATTCTCAGCTTTAGCATTTATAATCGCTGTACGCAGTTTAGAGTTCATATCAGGATCACTACTGCCCTCTTTTGCTGCCATTGTAATAATCTTACCTAGTTTTGGAAACAGTTTTGACATTGCTCCCCATCTTTTTAGTTTTGAAGCTTTTCTATACTCAAATGCTCTACCCATAAATTATTCCTTCTTTATCTATTCGTGCTATTATAGCAATTATTTAATATTTTACTCTATATCATACTATTTTTTTAAAATCAATTCTGTATAATAGCATAGAAGGAACTTAGATGAAACTAAACTTTAGAATTAAACACCATTTTTTCAGTGCTTTTCGTGAATTTTTTGTTCATCATCATGGTTCATTAGCATTTCGAGCAAAAGTCTTTGCATTAGTAATTGCAGCAGATACAAAAGCAAGTGTTAATAACTATATCATAGTTAAAAATGTGGGTATGCAAATTTATAAAAATGATGAAGAGAGAGCAAATCTTCTCATGTTATCAACAAAAGAGTTAGTACAAAAGGTAAAAGATAATAATGGCTTAGATATAGATACCTTAGTCGCAACAATACAAAAAGAGTTACGAATTATTCCAAGATTTGCTAAAAAAATCGATATTGAATCACTAAAACCTATACTAGAACTTGCACATGACAAAGATGTCATCTCATACCAAGAAAATATTTTAGAGTTTTTAGAAACTCTAAAATATGAAACACTACAGACTAGAAAAGCTGAAATTCTTCAAGATGAGAAGGGACTCAATACTGTAAAATAATTATTAAAGAGAGAATTTCTCTTTATCAAAAAAACTCTCAACAGATATATTTTTAAAAGCCGCATTCATCGAAGTAAATAGCTGAGGAAAGTCCTGTTCCATCTGTGCTAATTTTATTTTCATATCTGCTCTTGCATGGGGCATTTTTACATCAAACCTCATAGCAGGACAAGCCTCATCCCCAATTGCTTCAATACCATTTTCTAGTACAAATGCAGAGAGTTGACGTTCACGCATCTGAATCAATGGACGAATGACAATAAGCCCATTCTCTGCTCTATATTTTGGAGCAAGAGAACGCATCTGACCATTATAAATAAAATTCATAAAAAAACTCTCCGCCGCATCATCCATATGATGACCAAGGGCTACTTTATTACAGCCCTGCTCTTGTGCCACACTATAGAGGTACCCTCTTCTCATACGTGAAAAGAAACTACAAAAAGAGGAGTTTTTTCGTATCTTGTCTTTTGCAATCTCATAAGTATTTGTCTCGTGAACTATATGAGGAATATTATACTCTTGACAATGCTTAGAAAGTGCATCAAAGTTTTCACCCATTCCATAACTCACCGTAACAGCTACAAATTCAAAATCAAAAGGTGCACGACGCTGTTGTTCTTTCATCGCATGAATCATAGTTAAAGAATCTTTCCCGCCACTTAAGCCAACAAGAATTTTATCGCCCTCTTCTATGAGCTCAAACTCAGCATTTGTTTTGCCAAGTTTTGACATAATTTTTTTAGAGGGGATAATAGATTTTTTTTTATTCAATTATTTTGTCAACCATTTTCATTACAAACTCTGCTGATTCAACTGCACTTGTTTCTAAAAATTCATCAAACGAAAAACTTGCATCCATATCTGCTGCATCACTAATAGCACGAAGAATAAAGAAAGGAACATTAAGTGCACTACAGACTACTGCAACTGAAGCTCCCTCCATCTCTAAAGCATCTGCGTTAAAAGTTGCACCTATCCAGTTTTTTCGTTTCTCATTGGCTACAAACTGGTCTCCAGTTGCAATAATCCCCTCTTGAACAACTTTACCCATACTCTGTGCCACTTCTTTACTCATAGCTATCATCTGCTTATCTGCTTCAACATAGACTGCACCCTCTGGAACAAAACCAAAAGGGTGACCAAATGCTGTAATATCTAAGTCATGTTGTGAAAGTTTTGTAGCTACTATGAGGTCACCTACTTTTAAAGATGATGAGATTGCCCCAGCTACACCACTAAAAAGAAGTCTATCGCATCCAAAATGTTGAATCAATGTACTTGCAGTTAGAGTTGAAAAAACCTTACCAATTTTTGAATAGGCTATGACTAACTCAATCCCTTTATAATTTGCTTCGTAATATCTGTTATCTGCATACTCAGTAGTTTTATACTCACCAAGTTTTTCTAAAATTGGGGCTATCTCTTCAGGCATTGCACCCATAATTGCTATTTTCATATTTTATATTCCTATATTTTAAATGTTTTACTAAGAGTCTTATACTTTACTAACTGCTGAGTTATATCTGCATTTACATCTACTATACAACTTCCACCCCAAAAACCCAAACCATCTTCAAAGCCAACACGATTTACAAAAATGAGTGTAGCACTGCACTCTTTTGCTACTGTTTTTATAATACTGTACCACTGCTCTTGTATCTCCAGCCCTTCATTACTAAAACCTCGTGCAGGAGATGCAACAAGAGCAATAATTAAATCAGGGTTCTCTTCAATCAAATCATGATGAACAGACTCATGCCATAAATCTTCACATACGAGCATAGAGATTTTTTTATCTCTATGCATAAAACTCTCAAAAATATCTCCATTTTCAAAGTAACGAGCCTCTTCAAACATACCATAATTAGGTAAGTGCACTTTATTATGCTGACTTAAAAGCTTTCCATCACTAAAGTACAACGCTGCATTTCTAAAAAAATCTCCATCTCTAAGAGCAGCCCCGACTACAATGTCTATCTCTTTGCTGAGTTCTCTCAACGTGGTTAACTCTTCTATATTCCAAGCATCTTCATAGAGCTTATCCTGGAGTAAATAACCATTTAAAGATAGTTCTGGAAATACTATCAAATCACTCTCATTTTTATGAATATTGATAATATCAACAATCTCCTTGAGATTAGAACGATTTAATCTTGGAGCAGTCTGAGCTAAAGTTACTCTCATTTTAGTTGCAAACTTCCCCAGCCACTTTTTCTAATGATGCCATATCTGAGATATTTAAAGTTTTAAGCTCTTTTACAATTCTACGGTTTAGTCCTTTTAGAGTTACACCATTTCCAAACTCAATAGCCATATCAACATCTCCAGCAATTGCTACTATCGACTGTTTATATTTTACAGGTTTTACCAGTTGCTCTTTAAGTAGAGTTACTGCTTCATCTTTTGTATTGTATGCCTTTGTAGTCACATTAGAGATTACTGGAGCACTAAAAGTATCATTTACCATACTAGACATCAAATCAGCTAAAGGTTGCTGTGCTGGTGCTAATATTTCACAATGAGAAGCCACTGACATATTAAGTAGAATCGCTCGTTTTGCACCTGCATCTTTAAAAGTCTGCTCTAATGACTCTAAATCAGCTTTCATTCCAGCCACAACTAACTGTCCATCTTGGTTATAGTTTGCTGGCCAAACTTTTTTACCTTCAGCTTGAGCTTCTAAACAAACTTTTTCTACAGTTGCATCATCAAGTCCAACAAGAGCCATCATTCCTGCATTAACACTAGAACATGCCTCTTGCATGAATGAACCACGTTTATGTACTAATTCAACTGCATCAACGTAGTCAATCGCACCAGCTGCACACAATGCTGAAAACTCTCCTAAAGAGTGTCCTAAAAATAGTTCTGCTTGAGTCTCTGGACAAGCCTCTTTAAAGAGTCTATATGCAATCATTTGAACTAACAAAATTGCAGGCTGAGTAAATGCAGTTTGACCTAGTTTCTCATTCTCTTCAAAAATCAACTCTTTAAAGTCAACTCCTATTCTCTCTCCAGCTTTAGCGAACATTTCACGTGCTACTTCACTGTTATTGTAAAAATCTTGACCCATCCCAACTGCTTGAGAACCTTGTCCTGCGAATATCATTGCTATTTTACTCATTTTTTTCTCCTAATTATTATAAATATTGTTTATTATCAGCTATTTTTTTTCGTAATGTATTTCTATTTAAACCTAGCTTATCTGAAAGTTGTAGTTGTGATTTAAATCTGTTTAAACCTGCTTTAATAAGAGGTGCTTCATAAAGGTATAAAAAGTTTCTATAGTCACTGTTAGAGCCTAATCTACTTGAAAGATAATTCTCAAGTATACCCATTAACTCTACATCTTTTATATCTTGAAGTAAATAATTGATCATCACTTGACGTCTCAAAGAGTTAGAATTTTGTGTTAAATCTGGTTTGAAAGATTTCATATCAACTCTCTCTTGACTAGAAAAAAGTATGGAGGCCTCTTTAACAAACTTTTCAATGAGTAAATCAATATCTTCGAGTCTCTGTGAAAGTGGTGGAATATCAAACTTAATACTAAAGAGTTCATCAACACTACTATCTACAAAAGAGCTTTTTGCTGTAGCGATTACTCTTATATTATTAGACTTAATAAGATCTACAACTGTTTGAATATTTGGTGATTTTTCTAGGTTTGAAATTATAATCTCTTTGGAGCTTTCCAACGTGGTCAGAAGCTCATCAAAGTTAGATGCATCCAAAACTGGAGCATCTGGAAGTATATAAGAAGCTATACTTTTTTTTCCAACACCAACCTCACCTGTAATAAGAGCATTGACACTAAGAGTTTTCAAAAGTGTAGCTGTTTTAAATGCTTCTTTAGAAGCACTTGAAGCAGTTATAAAATTAGTGACATCCACAACCGCTGCCGCCATCTGTACCACAATGACCATCATCTTCTTGTTTATTTTCAGCAGGAATCCCTGTCATAACTTCTTCAGCCGATGCATCTCTAACATTATTTACAGTTACACTAAACATTAAAGTTTTACCTGCTAATGGGTGGTTAAAGTCAATAATAATATTCTCTTCACCTATCTCTTTAACAATTACTTGGACAGTGCCACCATCTTCACCTTGACCATAAAGAGTCATTCCAACTTCTAAATCAATACCAGCAAACTGATCTTTTGGAACTTCTTGTTGTGCTTCAGCATTATACTCACCATAAGCATCTTCAGGTTTTACTAGAACATCACCCTTCTCTCCAATAGCCATGTTAGTAATTCCAGTCTCTAAACCAGGAATAATCTGACCTTTACCAAACATAAATACTAATGGTGCTCCACCAACATTACTGTCTACAACAGTATCTCCATCTTTTACTTCATACTCAAGTGATACGATTTGATTTGCTTCTATTGCCATTTTATTAAACCTTATTTTATTTTTTTGGATTTTATCATAAATATAATAAATACTGCTGAAATATCTACAGCAGTTTAATTATAAATATTTTTTCGCTTCTTGTGCTTCTTTACTTTCTGGATATTTAACAACTAAACCTTTGAAAAAAGCTTTTGCATTTTTCTTATCACCTGTTTTATCCATCGAAATCGCAGTATGCAACATTAGAGTTGGCATATAACCAGCTTCTGCATAGAGTGAAGCACTCTTTTTAAAGTATGCTACTGCTTCACTATAATTTTTTCTTCTATACTTCATCTCACCTATCATATAGTGAGCATTAGCAGGTTTATAGTTTTTCTCAATTAAGTAACTATAGTATTCAATAGACTTTGTATAGTATTTCTTATTAAAATTACTTTTTGCTTTTTTGGCAATCTCTGCATTTGACATCTTTTTAAATGATGTTGCAGTAGATTTACTTGAACCTTTTGAGCGATTAAGACTCTTAATAAACTCATTAAACTCTACTCTAGTGACATATGTGCTATTAATAGTCTCAACAAGAGTAGATAACTCTGCCATAGCAAGATTAATTTTTTCTATATTTTCAGCATTTTTTTGAGTAACTTCACTTACTCTTTTTTCATATTCATCAGATGTCTCTAATTTAGAACGATTTTTTTCACTGATTTTTTGAATATTAATCTTGTTATTTTGAGATTTTCTACTTAAACTTTCAATAATTGTCTGAAGACCATCAATGCGTTCTCGTAGTGAATCAACTTCATTTGCTTGATTATTACTCTTAACAACCACTTTTTGAAGTTTTGTTTTATTCTCTAAAACAACTTTTTCATTTGAGGTAAGACCATAAGGGGTAGGATTACTTAAATCTCCAGCACCAAATGCAGATGGTTCAGCAGCAGATGTAGAGTTCGAGAAGATAGCCGCACAGAGTGCGACTAAAATAGTTCTATTCATTTATTACGGAAGTAGTTTAAAATCTACACGACGGTTTTTAGCCCAGCACTCTTGTGTTTTATCACTACATGTTGGGTTACTCTCACCAAAACTAACCATAGAAATACGACTAGAATCAATACCTTCTGCAACTAATGCTTTTTTAACAGCAGAAGCACGTTTAAGACCTAGTGCGAAGTTATACTCATCACTACCCCACTCATCACAGTTACCTTCTAATTTTAAAGAAAATGTGCTTGCATTTGCAACACTTGCATCTGCACTAAGAGTGTCTCTGTTAGCTGTATTTACATTGAATTTATCAAAATCAAAATAAACTGGTGCTATTTTACCTTGAAGAGTCGCTAAATCAAGACTGTTAGAGTTAGAGTTTACAGCTGAGTTTTCAGCAGATACTGTTTCAGTTTGTGGAGCTTCAACTTCTTGAGCTACTTGTTTAACTTCATTCTTTGCTGTATCTACTGCAGGCTCTTTGTCTGCACACCCACTAAAAACTAATAGTGCTGTTACTACACTCGAAAGTACTATACTTTTCATATTCTATTTCCTTGATTTTTAAAATTGGGTTATTGTACCTAAATTTCGCTTATTTTACCAGTCCATCGACTGTACTCTTCCATATTTAAGTGGAAAAAGGTAGTTTTTGTTATGATTTAATCTTATTATTCCTATTGCACTCTGCGATTGATAGTTCTTAATAAATAAAATTGCATCTCCATCTTTGGAAAATCTAGGGAACTCATTCACACCAGTTGCAGTCAGTCTACGAATAAAATCAGTTTTAGTAGATATGAGATGAAGATTAAATGTATTTTTAGAAAAAGCATTAGATGTTTCACGAGATTTATAGACTATATACTCATTATGTGCACTACAAGCTGCATTACTTTTTCCGTAGTAAACCATCTGCTCAACTTCACGAGTTCCAAGCTTTTTAGAAAAAATATTTGGGTACCCTAATCGACCAGAAACAAAGATGATAGTGTCATCCGTTTGAAACTGACCATTTACATCAATTCCACCATATTTTGTTACTCTTTTATACTTTTTTGTATCAACACTATATAAATATATATCTGTTTGCCCATCTGGTGCCATAGTAATTAAAAGCTTTTTTCCATCATCGCTAACATCTGAACAGATTATTACACCATCGGAGGAGAGTATTCTGCTTGTTTTACCTGTTTTAATCTCCACACGCTTCAATGTAGGTTTAGCTCCATCTAGTGATGTATAGTAAAATGCATTTTGTGCTTTATTAGCCCACTTAGGAAAAACATTAAATCCACCGCTCACAACTACATGCTGATATGTTAATGTGTAATCAGAGATAACTAACTCACTCTTTTTAGGGGCTACAATTCTTGAAAATATCACCTTTCTTTTCATCCATGCAACTGATGCTTTTCCCATAAATTCATTTATATCATATGCCATAGCATGAGAGACAAACATATAAACATTTTTTCTACTTATTTTGTAACTTTTAGAAAAAACAGTAGTATCATCTTTTATTAGCTTACTCTCAACATTTAATATACCACCATCATCTTCAAATAGTTTATATCTTAAAACATAGTTCATATCTTTATTCTCAACTACTACATTTGAATCATTGTAATGCACTTTGTTATGATGTCTATCAACATTAAATATAGAAAGTACATTTAAATCAGCGATGAGTGATTTAAAAAAAGTCAACTGAAAAGTATCTCCATAACTCTCTGAAGAGTCTTCAACTGCAAGTGACGGCAGAGAATCAACCTTTTTTATTACTTCAATAGTGGCATCACTAAAGAGAAAACTACATAACATTAATAGAGAAAAAATTATTTTCACTTATTACTCCTTGGAAGTTAATATAACAGTATATTGGCCCTTTTTATTACCAGGGTTTATTGGAAAAAGTACACTTTTAAGTCTACTTTTAATATTATCACACTCATCATTGAGTGCTTGGCTATTCGAATAAGTCAAAATTCTAAAATCAATAACTTTCCCTATGGCACTTAAAACAATCACTGCTTTTACACTATGGCCTTGTGAATTAGCAGGTGGTTCAAAATATTTATATACTAAGGCTTGAATTTTAGCTAAATATTCATTAACTTCGTTACCACTAGAACTCTCTTTAGTTTGTGTATCATTAGCACTATTTTTACTCTGTGCACTCTTAGCATCTTTAGGTCTATTTTGTAACTCTTTAATTCTATGTTGTTTTTTCTTAGGCTTTTTTTTGATTTTTTGAGTTTTAACATTACTAAAAAGATCACCTATGTCAATGTCAACTTCTTCTTCCTCTACTACAGGTTCAAGTTTTTTTACTGGTGTAATTACACTTTTTTCTTTTTTCTTTTTTGGCACTTCTATTATATCCATTGATATAGATATGTAATTGTCTTTTTTAAGAGCATAGGAGTTGATTTTTGAGGAAAAAAACATCATATATACAAATAGATATAAAAAGAACAGGAAAAATGAGAGTGATATAAAACCACTTAAAAGGAAGTAAGTATTATTTCTATCCATTCGTTGCTAATGATACATCAGAGAAACCAGCCTGCTTTACAGCTGCTAAAATTGACATAACAACACCATAGTCCAAAGTTCTATCTGCACTGATTAAGACAGTAGCCTTCATATCTAACTTTCTGGAGTAGAGATAAAAATTATCACTAAATGCATTTAAATCAAAGATTTCTTTATTGACCATCAATTTTTTTTCTTTATCAATAGTTATATGCACGGGAGGAATTTTAGAGAGTTGAGAACTCACTGAACCTTGAGGAAGTTTAATATTCTCTTCATAAATAATATTTGGTGCTATGACCATTAGTATCGCTAAAAGAACCAACATTACATCCACAAGTGGTGTAATATTTAACTCTGGTTTAGAATCCCAATCATACATATTAAGCCTTACGAGCTAAAACAGCATCACTTTGCATCTGAAGGTAATTAATAACACTAAAAGATTTTCTTTTGAGTATTTCATGGTAAGTGTATGCGAAAATTGCAACAAATATACCTGATGCAGTTGCGACAAGAGCATCAGAAACTCCACTTGATATAATTGACATACTTCCACTAGTTTGACCTATATGACTAAATGTATCGAGTATAGAAACAACAGTACCAAATAGACCAATAAATGGTGTAGTAGATGCAAAAACAGAAAGAAGGGAGAGACCTTTCGTTGCTTCTTTTGTCGCTGCTAACATTCCTAAATCTAAAATTTCTTTAGAGATTACAGAGTTAGTTTTTAAAAAGTTATGCAAAAAAGATACTGAGCTTACCGTTGAAGAACCCATTAAAAGAGCTTCAAGTGATTTATTTTCTCGTGATATCCAACTATTAATAGAAAAATAACGATAAAAAAATACCCAATTTAAGACAATGAAGTAGATACTAAGCAGAGTAAGTACACCCAGTGTAACTGGATGACTTTTAAGATAAAAATCGATTAAATCGTTTGTCATTGATTATATTAATCTTTGAGCAGCAGATTCAATTTTAGCAGAAACAGCAGCAATTGCAGGGTTTGAATCTGCAATAGAGTTAATTAACTCTTTAGCCTCTTCAAGAGCACCAGCGATAGCACTTTCACTCTCACCACGAATGGCAACAGCACCTTCAACTAAAACAATAACTTTTTCTTCATCAACATTAACAACACCCCAGTTGATTAAGATTGATTCGACTGATTTATCTTTTTTTTCGATGTCAATAACACCAGCTTCTAAAAGAGTAGATAGAGAAGCATGATGAGCAAGAACACCAAATTCTCCCTCTTCACCAGGGAGAACTACACTAACAACATCACCATTAAAGATTTCGCCATTAGGTGTTAGGATTTCAAGTTTTAACATATCCATTACAGTCCTTTAAGTAACACTTATTTTTTAGTGTTTTTCTCGTGTTTAGCAATAGCTTCTTCCATACTACCAACCATGTAGAATGAATTTTCAGACATATAGTCGTAGTCACCATTTAAGATGCCTTTGAAACCAGCAATTGTTTCTTCAAGTTTAACATATTTACCAGGAGAACCTGTAAACACTTCAGCAACAAAGAAAGGCTGAGAAAGGAATTTCTCAATTTTACGAGCACGTTCAACAACATTTTTGTCATCTTCGCTAAGCTCATCCATACCAAGAATCGCGATGATATCTTGAAGATCTTTATATTTTTGAAGAGTTTGCTGAACACCACGAGCAACACCATAGTGCTCTTCACCAATAATTTGTGGATCAAGTAATCTTGAAGTTGAATCAAGTGGATCAACTGCAGGATAGATACCTTTTTCAGCAATTTTACGGTTAAGTACTGTTGTTGCATCTAAGTGAGCAAATACAGAAGCTGGAGCCGGGTCAGTTAAATCATCTGCTGGTACGTATACCGCTTGAACAGAAGTAATTGAACCATTTTTAGTTGATGTAATTCTATCTTGTAATGCACCCATTTCACGAGCAAGAGTTGGTTGGTAACCAACAGCTGAAGGGATACGACCAAGAAGTGCAGACATCTCTGAACCTGATTGAGCAAAACGGAAGATATTGTCAATGAACATAAGAACATCAAGACCTTTCTCATCACGGAAATACTCAGCCATAGTAATACCTGTAAGAGCGATACGGTTACGTGCTCCTGGAGGCTCTGACATTTGACCGTAGCACAGTGCAACTTTGTCAAGTACATTTGAATCTTTCATCTCGTAGTAAAGGTCATTTCCTTCACGAGTTCTCTCACCAACACCAGCGAAAACTGATAAACCATCATGACCATGAGCAACATTATGAATAAGCTCCATGATAATAACTGTTTTACCAACACCGGCACCACCAAATAGACCAACCTTACCACCTTTTGAGTATGGTGCAAGTAAGTCAACAACTTTTATACCTGTTTCAAACATCTCAGTAGTAGTTGACTGATCAACTAATGGTGGAGGAGCACGGTGAATTGACCAT
>Ga0256824_10000456_pt1 | contig 15702 bp, 17 predicted proteins | sample CV67metaG_FD_191570 | JGI IMG/M metagenome (GOLD analysis project Ga0256824, IMG submission 191570) | Hydrothermal vent microbial communities from East Pacific Rise, Pacific Ocean - CV67 | ecosystem: Environmental > Aquatic > Marine > Hydrothermal vents | place: Pacific Ocean: East Pacific Rise...
TAAGTAGTGAGCCAATTTAGTTTTTACTATTTCATTAAATAAAAAAAGCTGAAAAGTATTTTTCTTTTTAGAGGAAGTTATAAATTCATCATTTAGTTTCATATAAATATCATTATATAGTTTTTGATAAATTTCTTTAGACGAAATATTTTTATCTTCTTTAATCCAAATTTCTTCCTCTTTATATTTAGGATGATTTTTTAAATAAAATTTTCTTATTGCATCCTTTGCATCCTCTTCAGATGGAAAAGGATATTCATCATTTTTTATATTTTTTTGTACTTCCTTTATATTTTTAAATTCTTCAATAATAATTTTATCTATTAACCTTTCTAAAAACTCATCATATAAAGAATCATCATCCCCTATTTCATAAATAATTAAATTTATTAAATTATTATCTTTATTTTTTCTAATTAAATCTACTATTTCTTTATCAAAGGAATAATCATAATCTTGTCCATCAAAAGTATTGATTAACTCCTCTTCTACTTTTTCTTTATAATTAATTTTATCAGAAACCATCATTTTTTGAGGATAAAATATATGTTTAAATTTTTCAAAAATATGATTTTTATCTTCTTTCATTAAATCTGTAATTATTTGATATATAGCTTCTTCATCTGTTATATTTTTTTGATTAAATTCAGAAGAATAAGAAAAGATAGTAAAATACTCTTTTATCTTTTCTACATTATTTTTTTTTAATATATTTTTATTATATTTTATACTAGAAATATTATGAAATATATTTTTTTCATTATCAACTTCAAAAATCAAACAAAACTTATTTTTTTTCTTTTCAAAACTATTAATAAACTCTAAAATACTACTCTTCCCACTCCCATTCTTCCCAACAATAGCAGTAACATTAATATTTTTACCAAAAAAGTCAGGAATATAATCATCATTTTTCTTAATAGTCAATTCATTTTTATCTTCATCATATTTACAATCAAACCGAGGAGAAAAGTTAAATCCTTGGCTTTGTATATTTTTATACTTTTCTACCCATAAATAAACCAATTCCAAAATAATTCTCCCTTAATGACTAATATAAATGAAAATTACGAGGGATTGCCATCATAATATTAATTCTTATCTAAATGTTTTTTAAGTTCGTCTATGGAGATGTTTAACTCTTTTGCTACATCTTCTACAGAGAGTTTAAATTTTGTTATCATTTTAGTGGCAGTGTTTATGATGCCTTTAGATAATCCTTGTGAAATTCCTTGTGAAATACCTCTATTAAACCCTCTCTCCATAACAATTTGATAGCTAGGTAAATCTTCTAGTTTTATGTCTCTTAACATCTCTTCTGCCTTTTTTAGTTTATCTTGTAAGTCTCTATTTGTAGATAGAGTATCTAGGATGAGCATATATTTACTTAGTTTATGTTCATCATCTTTTATGAGTTCTTCTAGTCTTGCTAAGATATATTTTAGTATATCCATCTCATCTTTATCTTTAAAGTCACACAGTATACTTAGTACTAGTGCATCAGGGCTATCCATAGATAGAAACTTTTCACAGTCTATGGTATGCATATCTACTATATTGTATCTAAAATTTATATTTAACTCAACTATGGTTTCTTTCATAGAGAGTTTAGGTTTACCTATATAGACTAGGTATTGGTGTATAGGTAGAGTATCATATCTCATTTTTATATCTGTATAGTATCTTAGCATTCTTTTAGACATTGTTTTATCGTTACTATTTTGTATCTCTAGGTGGAGTATTGATTTTACACCATCTACTTTACAAAGAGCTACTATATCTGCTTCTCGCTTTTCTACTCTTTGTAACTCTTTATCTACAAACTCTATATCTGTTACATCTAGATTTAGTATATATTTGGATATATCTTGGGTGATGGTTTTTATGGTGTCTTTTGTAGTAATATCTTTTTTCATAGGGTATTGTAGCATATATATTTTAGTGATTTTATTAAAGGGATTTATTTCATTTTAAATTTGTTTACTAAACACAATACTATATAGAAAGTATCAATTATGATATAATTTAAAAATTTAAAAAGGAGTTATCATTAAAGGTTTTGTACTTTCTGTTAGAAAAGTTAAGAATGAGGACTCTATTGCTACGGTTTTGAGTAGTAGTGAGGTAAAGACTTACTATAGGTTTTATGGGGCTAGACATTCCATATTGCAACATGGTAATTTAATTGACTTTGAGGTGGAGGGTGAGGGGTCTAACTTTCTTCCACGGTTACGCTCTTTATCACATATTGGTTTTCCTTGGCTTTTTGACAAAAATAGACTACTAATTTGGCATAACTTTATTAAACGATTAGAGTTGCACCTAAGAGATGCTGATGATTTAGACTCTTTTTACTATGAGTTACTACTTAGTTCAGCAAAAAAATGGCACTTGCAAAACCCAAAAAGAGTAGTTTGTGAAAGTTACATAGAGCTACTAGACTATGAAGGTAGGCTCTACCCAGATGAGAACTGTTTTATATGTGAACAACGCATAGAAGATGACATTGCACTTATGCAATCATTTAAACCAGCTCATCCATCTTGCATATATGCCCCTGCTCTACCTACTAAAAAAATACTTGACTTTTTTAGTAGTAAAAAATGTGTATTTTTAGAAGATAATGAAATAGATTATATTTTTGATATTGTTATGAAAGGCTTATAAACATATATCAGACACATTAAAAGTAAAAAACTCTATAATACAATTCTTAAAACTAATTAATATGGGAGCTAAATATGCTAAGATTTGCACCTTCACCTACTGGTGATATGCACATAGGCGACTTAAGGGTTGCCATAATTAACTATCTTGTATCACAACAAAAAAATGAACAATTTATTATTCGTATAGAAGATAGAGAGAAAGAGAAAAACATAGAGGGTAAAGATACTGAAATAATGCAGATTTTAGAAAAGTTTGCATTAAAACATGAGTCTGTTTTTCATCAAAGTGAACATTTACATATGCACCAAACACTTGCTATTAAACTACTTGAAGAGGGTAAAGCATTTGTTTGTACTTGCCAAGAAGATAATGAAGATAATAATTGCTACAGTGGAAACTGCTTTAATGTAAGTAAAGCTGAGCATGATAAATTAAAAAAGTCTGCTACACCTTTTGTGATTCGTATTAAAAAACCTCAATCTAACATAATAAGTAAAGATATTATAGCAGGAGAGAATACAACATCTCCAGATGAAGTTGATTCATTTGTTATACTAAAAACAAATGGAACGCCTACTTACAATTTTGCTTGTGCATGTGACGATATGTTATCGGGTGTTAATTTCATTATTAGAGGGGAAGAAAACTTACTAAATACACCTAAGCAGATACATATAAAAAAACAACTAGGTTATGAAGAAGAGACTATTTATGCTCACTTAGCAACTATTTTAGATAGTGAAGATAAATCTATTGAATGGCTATTTAAAGAGGGTTATACACCTGATGCTATTATTAACTACTTAATTCTTATAGGGAATATAGAAGTACCTAAAGAGATATTTACTCTACCTGAAGCCATAGAGTGGTTCAATATAGAAAATATTTCAAAAAATAGCGTTAAATTTGATTTGGAGAAACTTCGTTTTATAAATGCTCAACATATTAAAATGATGGACGATAAACAACTATCTACACTCTTTAACTTTGCAGATGAAGACATAGGTCGGTTGGCTAAGTTATATTTACAAGAGGTCAGTACAGTAAAAGAGTTAAGAGAGAAAATAGAATCCATTTTTTCACCTAAAGACTTTAGTGGCAAGTGGAGTGAAGAGATGAGAGTTTTAGAGTCCATTATTCAAAATGCACCTATGATAAACTCTTTTGATGACTTTAAAACATACATACAAAAAAAGTCTGGCTTAGATGGTGAAAAATTGATGAAACCTCTTACTCTTCTTTTAACTGGTTATGAAAATAGTCCTAAACTTAATGATATTTATCCACTTATAAAATCTTACATCTTGGAGGTAGCATCATGAATGCACTAATTTACTCAATTGTTCAACTTTTACACACACTTATTACCATATATATATGGATTGTTATAATATCGGCTCTTCTTAGCTTTGTAAGACCAGATCCTAGTAACCCTCTTGTACAGACTCTTTATAGATTAACTGAACCTGTATACTCTTTTATACGACAAAAAATGCCTTTTCTTGTGATTGGAGGGATTGATTTAACTCCTTTTGCCATTATATTGGGTCTTCAATTTTTAGATACATTTATGATGCGTACTTTTCTATGATTAGAAATATAATTTTTATAACCATACTTTTTTTAAGTAGTACTCTTTTAGAAGCTAAAACATTTAGTTTAAAACAAATTCAAAAAATGCCATTGAGTGTAGAGAAAGATTACTACATTTGGCGTTTTTTAAATCAAACAAGTACTACAAGAGCAGAAGCTATAGCTGTTATTAAGGGTGCTAAGGGTTTAAACAAAAAGCTAAAGACTTCTTACAGAAAGAAAACTGGGCTTAATGCAAAACTTACTAAAAAGAAAATGCCACCAAGAAGAAAAGGTGGAGACTGGAAAAGAAAGTCAAATGGTAATAAATCATTTAAATATGCTATTAAACTTGTTCAAAAAAATCAGTTAGCTAAAGCAGCACAAAATTTTAATGCAGCCTACTTACAATATGAAGATAGATGGGATAAAGATAAATGTCTATTTTGGCTATATAAGGTTACTAAAAAGAAAAGCTATTTAAATAAGCTACTTAAGTCTTACCATGTAAATATGTACACTCTTCTTGCTGCTGATATTGAAAAAACAAAATATCCAAGAAGCATAGTTACACCAAAAGTATCTAAAAGTTCACTATTTAGCATTGATGAGACAAACCCTATTCACTGGGCTAAAGTAAAAGCTAAAATGAATTTACCATCTACAGACTTAGAAGATTTAGCCGATTATTGTGAATCAAGAGCTACCATAGGAATGCACACCTACTTAAAAGCAAAAGCTTGTAACTTTAAAAAATCTTACTTTCCATTTCCATATAGAAGAACTATGAAAAAGTTTTCTAAAAATAGACAATCAATCATATATGCCATTGCAAGGCAAGAGAGTCGCTTTGTTCCAGCCTCTGTATCTCGTTCATTTGCTTTAGGCATGATGCAATTTATGCCATTCCTCATAGACCATGTATCTAAAGAGAAAGGCGAACAGATAGACTATGACGATATATTTAATCCTAAAAAAGCCATAGAATATGCAGACTTTCACTTAGATTACTTAGAAAAATACCTATATCACCCACTATTTGTAGCTTATGCCTATAATGGAGGCATAGGATTTACTAGAAGATTGATTAGACAAAAAGAGTACTTTAGAAAAGGTCCTTTTGAACCTTACTTAAGCATGGAAAAAATAAAAAATGTAGAAGCAAGAGAGTATGGTAAAAAAGTACTTACAAATTATGTTATTTATTTAAACAAATTAGGAAAACCTACTCGTCTACTACCTCTCATAGAGATATTGACAGATCCTAGTAAAACTGATAGGTTTAGAAAATAGTTCATTTAATTTAATTTTTTAAATAAAAGTGATAAAATAATAAAAAATATGAAGGAATATAATGAAGTTATCTATATTGATTTTTTCAACACTTACTCTATTTTTTACGGCTTGTACACAAGAGACTCAAAACTCACTTAGCCGTTCACTTCAAAACTGGACAGGTACAAATGGTGTTTTAGATGTATATGCTGGAGAAAAGTTAGTACATAAATTTATAAAAATAGATAAACTCTCTACTGCTTATGGTAGCAATGATGGAGAGCAGAGACCATACCGATATGGTTATGGTGTAGATGATATAAATATGAATGGTAAAGTTGATAAAGGAGAAAAAAAAGTTTACTTTGAATTCTCTGACTACTCAACTTCATACATATTTTACGAAAGAAATAACTAAGGGGGAAAACATGAAATTTATTTCAACAAAAGAAGCACCAAAGGCTATTGGACCATATTCACAAGCTGTAGAGGTAAATGGATTCATATATACATCAGGTCAAATTGCACTTATGCCAGATGGTACTATGGAGAGTGGAGATGTAGAGCATCAAGCTCGTCAAGTCATGAAAAATCTTTTTTATGTACTAGAAGCAGCAGGGTCACACTTTAATGATGTTATAAAAACTACCATATATTTAGTAGATATGGACGACTTTGATAAAGTCAATAAAGTGTACGCTCACTACTTTGGTAACCACAAACCTGTTAGGTCTACAGTTGCTGTTAAAACGCTACCAAAGAACGCTTTAGTAGAGATAGATTGTATAGCAACATACAATAGTGATATTAATTTTGGTTAATTAATAAAAAGTTAAAACAAGTTTAGGTATAATCACAAACTTTTTTAAAAAAATATATCAGATAGTAAAGGGTTTGCATGTACGCAATCATAAAAGCAAGTGGTCAACAGTTTAAAGTTCAAGAGGGTGACATTATATGTTTCGATAACATGGGTCTTGAGCCAAAAGCAGAAGTAGAGTTCAAAGAAGTTTTAGCATTTGACAATGGTGAATTAACAGTAGGTACTCCTTTTGTAGAGGGTGTTGTTGTTAAAGGTGAGGTTATCAATGAAGGTAGAGATAAAAAAGTTATTATCTACAAGAAGAGAAGAAGAAAAGATTCAAAACTTAAAAGAGGTTTCAGAAGAGACTTTACAAGAGTAAGAATTACTAAAATAGCATAAGCTATTTTATATTAAAATAAAAAGAAGGAGATACAATGGCACACAAAAAAGGTCAAGGATCCACTCAAAACAATCGTGATTCAGCTGGTCGTCGTTTAGGCGTTAAGAAATTTGGTGGTGAAGCAGTTATACCAGGTAACATTATCATTAGACAAAGAGGAACTAAAGTTCATCCAGGTACTGGTGTAGGAATGGGTAAAGACCATACTATATTTGCACTTATTGAAGGTGTAGTTAAGTTCGATAACAGAACAAGCTCACAAAAGAAAGTTTCAGTAGTACCTGCATAATTAATTTATGTAAGTTTTACTTGGAGACTAACTATTATAGTTAGTCTCCTTTTTTTTTATCTTTTATCATATTTGTAACCTTCGCAGTTACGCCTCCCAGCCCACCATCCATGATTATAGTCAGCATTATTATTGAAAGCTCTATGATTTTTCTTATAATAACTAATTGCCGTTCTACAACCATCACTAGCCCCATTATTGTAACTTTCTGATTTACCACTTATATTAATAAGTCTACTACTCTTTGGAGCAGATTTAGATTGATTAGCACAAGCTGTAAAAAATAGAGAAGTTATTAACAAAACTGCTACTTGTCTCTTTGATATAAGCACAGATATATCCTTTTAATGTATATTTTTAAAATTATAGAAGCAAATTATATCAATAATTTCCCTAATTTAGATATAATTCGGACTAATTTATCATCATTTTATTATTATTGATGGTTTTCATATATTTAAAGGTTAATTATGTTTGTAGATAGTGTAGAACTTGTTATAAGTTCAGGTAAAGGTGGTCCAGGATCTATATCGTTTTGGACTGAGAAATTTGTTGCAAATGGTGGTCCTGATGGTGGTGACGGTGGTCGTGGTGGTGCTGTTTTATTTAAAGTAGACAATAACACAGATACACTCTCTGCACTTAGAGGTAAAAGAGCCATAAAAGCTGAAAATGGTCGTCCAGGTGAAGGTCGTAAATGTTATGGTAGAAAAGGTAAAGATACTATTATAACTGTACCTCCAGGTACACAAGTTGTAGACATTGAGACAGGTGAAGAGTTACTTGACCTTGTAGATGAAGGTGAAATAGTACCTTTTTTAGAAGGTGGTAAAGGTGGGCTTGGAAACTTACACTTTAAATCTTCAAGTAACCAAAGACCAACTTATGCACAACCTGGTCTACCTGGTATTACAAAACAGATACGACTAGAGATGAAACTCATAGCCGATGTAGGACTTGTAGGTTACCCAAATGTTGGTAAATCAACACTAATAGCTACGCTATCAAATGCTAGACCACAAGTTGCAAACTATGAGTTTACAACACTTACACCAAAGCTAGGTGTTGTTGGCTTAGGCGAGTATGATTCATTTATGATGGCTGATATACCAGGTATTATAGAAGGTGCTAGTGATGGTAGAGGATTGGGTTTAGAGTTTCTTAAACATATTGAGAGAACAAAAACTCTTCTACTTCTTATAGATGCTGCAAACTATAGAGAGATGAAGTATCAGTATGAGACACTACTAGTAGAGTTAAATCGTTACTCTAAAACACTAGCAACAAGAAAACATGCTGTAGCCATAACAAAAATAGACTCATTGAGTATTGAAGAGGTTAATAAACTAACAAAAACATTTTTAGATGATATTGAATTAGAACCAAACAATACATTAGGAAAATACAAAGCTAAAGATGATTATATATCTTACGGGTTTAAAACAGATTTTGGTCTTAAACTACCTACTGTTAAACCTCTATTTGTATTACCAATATCATCAGTTGCACACATTAACTCTGAACCACTTCGTTATGCACTTGGTGAGTTTGTAAAAAATGTTAAAGAAGAAGAGAGTCAGGAGTAGTGTTGAAAAGAGTTGTCATAAAAGTAGGCTCTCATGTTTTAACAAACAATGGGGCTATTGCAAGTGCTAGAATGTTAGCACTAGTTGAGTTTATATCGCAGTTAAAAAAAACGGGACTAGAAGTAATTTTAGTTAGTTCTGGTGCAGTAGCTGCTGGTTATGCACAACTACCATTAAGTAGAGACACTCTTGGAAACAGACAAGCACTAGCAGCTATAGGACAACCTTACTTATTGAAACTGTATCAAGAGAAATTTTCTAAGTACAACTTACTATGTTCACAAGTGCTATTTAGTGCAGATGTATTTGATAGTAAAAAACACATAGCACACGCAAAAGTTGCCATAGACACTCTTTTGGAAAATGGGGTAGTACCAATTGTCAATGAAAACGATACTGTAAGTGTAGAGGAGCTAGTCTTTGGTGATAACGATAGACTCTCAGCTCACATAGCACACTACTTTGATGCTTCACTACTTGTAATACTCTCAGACATATCTGCCTACTACGACAAAGACCCAAATGTTTACTCTGATGCAAAACAAAGAGCAGTTGTAACAAAGATTGAGAATAACGAACTAGAAGCCCTACACACACCAAATAACGAATTTGCAACAGGTGGCATAGTTACTAAGCTACAAGCTGCTGATTTTTTAATGAACCATGACAAAGAGATGTTTTTAAGTTCAGGTTTTGACTTAAAAGATATAAAATCATTTTTATTAAATAATACATATACGGGTGGAACACTTTTTAAAAGGTAGTAAATTAATCATGAAAAAAATATATAACATAGTATATATGGGAACTCCCCATTATGCAAAAGAGATACTTAGTAAACTAATAGAAGCTAAAGATATAAACTTAACTCTAGTACTAACACAACCAGATAGACCTGTAGGGCGTAAAAAGGTTCTTACTCCTCCTCCTGTTAAAGATTTAGCACTTATCCATAACATAGAAGTATTACAACCAGAGCGTTTAACTAATGATGGCATAAAAGATAGCATAGAGAGTGCAAACCCAGACTTCATTATAGTTGCTGCATTTGGACAAATACTACCTAAAAACATTTTAGATATTGCTCCGTGTATTAACCTACATGCATCTATATTACCTCAATATAGAGGTGCTTCTCCTGTACAACAGTCTCTACTAAATGGAGATGAAAAGTCAGGTGTGACTTCTATGTTAATGGAAGAGGGTTTAGATACAGGTGATATACTTGAAATTAAAGAGTTTAACATACCTACCAATATGAGATTAAAAGCATTAACAGAACAACTTACACAAGATGCTTGTGATTTAACACTAAGTACTATTCGTAACTTTAGCAATATAAAACCACAAAAGCAAGATGACAGTAAAGCTACTCTATGTAAAAAAATCAAAAAAATAGATGGTGAACTTGAGTTTGATGATGCTTCTATTATATATAATAAATATAGAGCATTTGAGGGTTGGCCAGGTATATTTGCAAACAATGGTACAAAGTTTGACTCTGTTACTCTTGTTGAGACTACTAGTAATAATGAAGCCTATACTATATTGAATTTTAATGATGACTCTGTTATAGTAGGATGTAAAAAAGGTTCTCTAAAAATAGGTTCTCTTCAACCTGCATCTAAAAAAGCTATGTCTGCTAAGGCTTACTGTGTTGGAAGAGGATTAAAAGTTGGATCTACATTACTTTGATACTCTAACATCTACACAAACATACCTCATAGAAGCCCTAAAGAGTAAAGAACTGAAAGCTCCTGTAGCCATTTTAGCTTATGAGCAGAGTGCTGGTTTAGGAAGTAGAGACAATGAATGGTCTGGAGGACGAGGTAACTTCTTTGCCTCTATTGCCATAGATATAAATATGCTCCCTAAAGATTTACCATTAGCTTCTGCTTCCATCTACTTTTCATACATAATGAAAAAAACTTTAGAGACCTTAGGTGAAAATGTTTGGATAAAATGGCCAAATGATTTCTACTTAGAAAACCATAAAATTGGTGGAACAATAACTAAAAAAATAGCTTCTACCTTAGTTTGTGGAATTGGCATTAATTTAAAAAATACTCATAACTCATATAGAGCTTTAAATAGTAATGTTGGAGTTGAATTACTGTTAGAGACATATACTAATGAACTTTTAAAATTCCCAAAATGGAAGTATATATTTTCTAACTATAAAAATGAATTTGAGTTAAGTAAAAAGTTTTTTGTACATATTAAAAATGAAAGAAAGAGCCTAAGCAATGCCGTATTATGTGAAGATGGGGCATTACTTATAGATAATAGTAAAATATACAGTTTAAGATAAAAACTGTTTTTCTACTTCTTCAAACTTTTCAACTTCGGCAAAACAAGAGCTAGAATTACACAACATATAGTGGCTATTTAAATCTGATTTTATAAGAGTAAAAGGATAATTTAACTTATCTACATCTTCAATGTGACTCTTTAACTTCTTCTCTTTAGCCTTTATAACAATATCATCTTTTAAATAACGAATAAGCATTTGACTCATTTTTGGTGTACTAATAGGTTGTCTCATAACATCATAAGAGTTTAACTCTAATGTTTTAAAGACAAACTTTTTATAGACAGTATCGACTAATGAAGAGAGAGAATAAAGAGCCGATAAAATAGTAGCTATTGATGAAGGATAAGAGCTATCATATATATTTGCATCTATTTCAAACTCTCCATTTGAAAATTTCCATTTACCATGCCTATAGTACTTTTCAATAGCTGTATTTAAAAGTTTTGTTGCAACTATTAAATAGTTCTCATCTAGTGTACTCTCATAAGCTTCTATAAGTGTTTCAGACAAATAAGCATAATCTTCTAAAAAAGCTTCTATGGATGGTTTTTTACCTATAAGTGTAGAGTGATAAAGCTCAGAATCTACATACATAGTCTTAAGCAACTCATCTAAAGACTCAATGGCTATTTTTAAATATTTAGCATCAACCCGACCTGCTTTAAACAAAGCACTTACTACCATAGCATTCCAAGATACTATAATTTTCTTATCTACAAATGGGTAAACTCTCTTTTCATCTCTACGCTTTTGTAATGCTTCTATGGCTTCATTGTAGTATGGAATATCTATAAACTCTGGATTATTTATGCGAATTATATTTTTACCATTAAAGTTACCATCTCTACTTATGTGTAAAGATTTAGCTAAATTTTCATGCTCCTCTTCTGGAATACCACTTTTTAAAAATGATTTAAGAGCTTTTTCATAAGTATAAGTAAAATATTTACCCTCTTCTCCTTCTATATCTGCATCTGAAGCCGAAAAGAAGAGACTATCTTTTGACATTTTATTTAACATAAAGTCTAAAGTTTCAAATGCTATATCTTTATAAAACTTACTATTGGTAATATGATAAGCCTTTAAGTAAACCGATGACAATAAAGCATTATCGTAAGCCATCTTTTCAAAGTGTGGTATATGCCACTTATCATCTGTTGCATAACGACAAAAGCCACCATCTATTAAATCTCTTAGCCCACCTTTTGCCATATTATTTAATGATGTAGTAACCATACTTAAACTCTCTTCATCTCTTTTAAGTAAGTGTATATCTAGTAGTAAATCTAAGGTTGAGGCTTGTGGAAACTTTGGAGATGTTGTAAATCCACCATTTTGAGTATCAAAAAGTTGTTCTGCTTGATTTATATATCTATCTAATATACTCATATCTAGTTTAGTAGCTTGTATTTTATCTTCTTCTGGGTAGAGATTGTCTAGTACTCTATTGGCTTCTGTTATGAGTACATCTTTTTGATGTGTATACTTATCTGCTATAAGTTCCAAAAGAGATGTAAAGCTCATCATTGAGTACTTAGGCTCATCTGGAATATATGTTGCCGTATAAAATGGCTTCATATCTTCACTCATAAAAATAGAAGTAGGCCAACCACCTACTGATCCATTCATCTTTTTATATACATCTTGAAAGTATTTATCTATATCTGGTCGCTCTTCACGATCCACTTTTATAGCTACAAAATGTTTATTTAAAATTTCTGCACTCTTTGGGTCTTCAAAAGACTCTTCACGCATTACATGACACCAATGACATGAACTATAGCCTATAGAAAGAAATATAGCTTTATTCTCTTTTCGTGCCTTTTCAAATGCCTCATCTGACCAAGGATACCAGTTAACTGGATTGTTTGCATGTTGCTGAAGATATGGAGAGTTTTCATTTTTAAGATGGTTTGCCATTTTGCTACTGTCCTGTTACTATTGATTAATGTATTTTTTGTACTATTACACATATCTTACAATAGTATATTATAAAAGTTCAACATATAAAGAGAAAAAATGAAAAACATATTCAAAAAGTTACTACTATTAAACCTAATCTTTACAATATTCGCTTTTGCAAGCTTTCAAAGTGCTTTAAAAAAACATAAATTTTTAGAACCTGAACAAGCATTTCAAATAACGGCTATAAAACAAGATAATAATATCGTCACTAAAATAAAAATAGCCGACACAATACATGTTTATGATGATGAATCCCTAGTCTACCGTATAACTTCACCTTCTAAATTTGACATTGAAGTTAAAAGACCAAAATCCCACGAATTAGATGGAGATAAAGTTTTTGAAAAAGAGTTACTAGTAAACATACCATTAACATCTATAGAGTCAAAAGTAAATGGTGACTACACACTAGAAGTAGAAGTACTAGGATGTTCAGACAGAGGTATATGCTACCAACCATTTAAAAAATCATTTACTTTCAAAGGTAAAGAAGCTGGAGTTTTTGATAAAATTTCATCACTAGCACAAGAGGGTAATACAGCAAAAATAGCAGATGTATTAGGTAGTGAGAGTTCACTATTTATAGTTCTTCTTTTCTTCATATTTGGACTACTACTAGCACTTACTCCTTGTGTATTTCCTATGATTCCCATACTATCGTCTATTATAGTATCTCAATCAGGTAACGATAAGCCAAGTGTCTCAAAAGCATTTTTTACTTCACTAGTATATGTTGTATCTATGGCACTAACATACACCGTTGTAGGAGTAGTAGCAGGTCTACTAGGAGCAGATATACAGTCAGCTATGCAGAACCCTTGGGTACTTACAATTTTCTCAGCTATGTTTGTAGCTTTAGCATTTTCACTATTTGGATACTACGAGATAGGATTACCTCAATCATGGCAATCTAAAATCTCAAAAGCTAGTGACAATGCCCAAGGAAAAGGCATAATGGGAACTGCCATAATGGGTCTACTATCTGCACTTATTGTTGGACCTTGTGTCGCTCCTCCTCTTGGTGGTGCTGTTCTATTCATCTCTCATACAGGAGATGCCCTACTAGGTGGTATTGCACTATTTGTTATGAGTATGGGTATGGGTATGCCTCTTCTCTTTGTAGGTATTGGTGCTGGTAAATTTATGCCAAAACCAGGTGGTTGGATGACTATTGTCTCAGAAGTATTTGGTGTTATGATGTTAGGACTTGCCATATTTATGCTAGGACGCATCCTCCCCGATGCTATGACTATGATTTTATGGTCACTACTATTTATAGGATCAGCACTATACATGGGAGTCTTTGATGCTTCAACATCTAAAAAAGGCATGAAAAAACTATTTCAACTTTTAGCTATGCTATTTTTCCTTTATGGCTCTTCACTATTTATAGGTGCATTAAGTGGTGCAAACTCCATGTTAAAACCTTTTGATAAGTTTACACAAAAAGGAACGACTAGAACATCTAATGATTTAGAAGTAAAAAGTGACCATAGAGGTTACTCAGTAGAGAGACTACTAGCAGAGGTAAAAGCTTCCAAAAATCCTGTAGTAGTAGATTTTGGAAAAGAGTCTTGTACTGCTTGTGCAGAGTTAGAACTCATAACATTTCCAAACCCAAAAGTACAAGAGCAACTTAAAAACTTTACATTTATAAAAGTAGACCTAACAGACAACAGTGAAGATGATAAAAAGTTACTAAAAGAGTTTGAACTATTTGGAACACCAAACATAATATTTTTCGATAAACAAAACAACTATATGCCAGAGAGTTCATTAACAGGATTTATAAGCCCAGAAGTTTTTGCTAAACATTTAGAAGAGATAAAATAGTCCTATCAGGTATATTAGAGAGATGATACTAAAAAAGAAATAGAGGCAAAAATGTCAGATGCAAAAGAACAATTTTTAAAATTTATCTCAACAGTTATAAATAACAATTTTGAATTAACTAAACTATACCCTAGTAGTGAAAATTTAGAAGTTCTATTGGCACAGATAGAAGATTTAAAAAAATCATTAGATAGTTTTAGACCTCTTGAAGGCATACACATAGAGAAGTTAAATCAATATTTTGATGAAAAATACACTTACGATAGTAATGGTATTGAGGGGAATACTTTAACACTTCAAGAAACCTCATTAATACTCAATAAAGGAGTTACCATAGGTGGTAAATCTATGAGAGAACACTTTGAAGTTATTAATCATAAAGAGGCTATAGACTACATAAAAGAGCTTGTAAAACAAAAAGAGCCTCTATCTAAAAGGGTACTTTTAGATATTCATCATCTAATTTTAAAAAATATTGATATGCAAAATGCAGGAAAATATAGAACCGTAGATGTTATGATAAGTGGTTCACTACACAAGCCACCTACATTTCTACAAGTGCAGAGTTTAATGGAAGAGTATTTTAACTTTTATAAAGAAAATAAAGAGACTTTAAACCCTGTAATACTATCAGCAGAAATGCACGAAAGATTAGTAACCATACATCCATTTTCAGATGGCAATGGTAGAACTTCAAGACTTATTATGAATCTAATACTACTACAACACGGTTTTCCCATAACCAATATTTCAAGTCAAAACAGTTTAAGAGAAGAGTATTATAAAAGTTTAGAAACAGTACAAACAGGTAAAAACAGAGAACTATTTCACAAATTTATAGCCAAAAATGTAAAAGATTCACTTATTAAATATTTAGAAATCATCTCAGTAAATGCAGAAGAAAATACAAAAGGTGAATACTTTTATAGGAGAGTAATGGAACTTATAAGATAGGATAATATCCCTATTTAATGCTTATTTTTTAGATTGTTA